>ERZ1027087.98-NODE-98-length-52467-cov-7.999466_pt1 | contig 52467 bp, 36 predicted proteins | sample MGYA00519413_ERZ1027087 | MGnify/ENA primary metagenome ERZ1027087 (study PRJEB26926, sample SAMN06164438) | human gut metagenome | biome: ENVO:00009003; feature: ENVO:2100002; material: ENVO:00002003 | host: Homo sapiens | place: USA | collected 2012 ...
TACGAGATCAGCCTCGGTCTCGTGGGCTCGGAGATGTGTATAAGAGACAGTTTATTATCAGTTCAGGTTGGGGCAAAATCTCAATCTATGAGGAAACGGATTATATTAAAAACTGCTACGAAAACTTCTCAAGGCACTCCTCGTTCTGTAGATCCGGCTTCATGGATCATCGCTTGCTATGATGTCGAAGATAGTAAATTATTTATTGATACTCCTGTCTTATGTGGTACTTTTACTGTGAGCGTATCAGATTCTTTGACCGGTGAAATGGCTTACTATCAGTCGTACTTTGGTGAGAATTGTATAGTAGTAGACATGGCCGGTACGAAGGTGGGAGACTATGTGTTAGAGATTTCTATAGGAGAAACCTTGTTGTTGGGAGGATTCAGTATCGAATAAACACTACACATCATGAAGAATAACAAACGAATATTTAAACGGATAGCTGTCATATTCCTGCTATTCGTGGTTTTATCTATGTGGGCAGCGGCTGATGTATACGCCCAAAATAAAATCAAGTATACCTATGACAGTGCCGGTAATAGGTTGTCTCGCCAAAAGGAAATTGTGGTTCAGACAAGGGGTGCTTTGAGCGATGAAGAAGAACCATCGGTATACGAAGAAGAACTTTCGGAAACGAAAGTTACTATTTATCCCAACCCGACAAAGGGAGTACTCAAAGTTGATATCTCAGGAGTTGAAAAGTTTGAGAATGCGCGAATCTCTCTCTATGATCTTACCGGAAAGCTGTTGCAGCAGTGGGCGGAAATATCTCAATCCAATGCGATTGATCTGTCCGAACGGACTCCGGGGATGTATATTATGCGGATTGCTTATAATGGTAAGATTAGCAGTTGGAAGATAATTAAAGAATAAACCTTAAAGAGATTACTTATGAAAACATATTTATCAATCATGCTCTTTTTACTACTGTCTTTCACATGCGTATGCGCCCAGGATGGTAACACACTTTCTAACCCGACGGTAATTCCTGTTGGTACGGAAGCCTTCAATTTCACTTCCGACAGGAATACGACTGGATATACTAACAATTATACCGGTCGCCCCACGAATGATATCTTTTACAAGTTTACTATTGATCGGAGAATGGAGGTCACTATGAGCCACTGCGGTTCCATACTTTCGGACACCTACATAAGCCTACTTGATGCTTCGGGTAAACTATTAGCCTATAATGATGATTATTCAGGCACGGATGCTTGTAGCACATCTCTGCACTCCTATTTAAAGCAAGAACTGGACGCAGGCACTTATTACGTGGTTTCCGAAGGGTATAATAATAATGGTGTGATATACACCCGGATATCGGGTGTAGCTGTACAGATACATGGGGATACCCGGCAGGATGCCATAACAGCTGGAACTTTCGGTCGAAGCTTTGAATATTCCGATACGCAGAATACGGATAATTACACCAGTCAGCACAATGGCAAAACATCCAATGACGTTTTTTATAAATTTGTTCTCAGCAGAAAGATGCATGTGACCATGAATCATTGTGGATCGGTTCTTGGAGATACTTATATGCATTTATTGGATGCTACCGGAAATACGATTGTATCCAATGATGACTATTCCGGTGACGGAAGATGCTCTTCTTCTACTATGCATGCTTTCATACAGAGGTTATTGGAACCGGGTACTTATTATATTGTTTCCGAAGGATACAGTAGTTCCGGTATTATAACTACAAATATCACTGGTTTTGCATCCGATGATTTTAACTATCCTGATATTCCTATAGCCTACAGTGCAGAACCTGAAGAAGTAGGCGGTATCGGAGGAACTTTTAGTGTGTCAGCTACCGGAGCAGCTACATATTCAATTCCTATTAAAATTCCGCAAGGTGTGGGAGGCATGCAGCCTTCCCTTGCTATTGCGTATAATAGTCAGGCAGGAAATGGAATGGTGGGTTGGGGCTGTAATCTTTCGGGTATGTCAGCCATAACCCGGGGACCGAAAACTATGTATCATGATGGTACAGCCAAGGCATTGACCTTTTCTGCCGATGAGGCTTACTATCTAGATGGAAAACGTTTGATTTATTATTCCGGCATTATAGGACAGGAAGGAACAGTGTATTATCTTGATTCTGATCCTTTTACCAAAGTGATAGTCCATGGCACCTATACGGTTTCAACGGCTAATATGTGGTTTGAAGTGCAGTCTTCCACCGGACAGACGTATTATTACGGGAACGCCATCGGTGCGCGGCAAAATTACACAGCTGGTGGTTTACCGAGAATCTATGCATGGTATTTGGATTACGTGGAAGATCCGCTGGGTAACTACATGAATTATACCTATAGTACATGGAATTATTGTATGTATCCCAATGCTATTACGTATGGAAATAATAAAACCGGAAGCACCGGTCTGCAAAATACGGTCACTTTCGGTTATGAAAGCCGCTCTAACGACCCGCAACCATTTGTAATAGAGGGTGTGAAAGGAACTATGGATCGTCGATTGAAAACTATTACAAGTAAGACGGGAAGTTCGGCTTATCGAACTTATGAGTTCCAATATGACACCGCAGGCGATGCTTCCGGTACTAAATATTCGCGCCTGACAAGTATTACGGAGAAGAATAGCACTGGGAAGACATTGCAACCTGTTAAACTAAACTGGTCTTATTTGCCTTCCACCGATAATAGTCCTTTCTCTCCTCAGGTAAATGCAGCTAATGTTTATCCTGCGGTAACTTTCTCTGAGCAGCAATTTATAGCTGGTGATTTCAATGGAGACGGCTTGACGGATGTGGTGGGAATCTCTCCTGTCGAAATTCCGACGGGCACGAATTCATGGACTAGTGATACTTATGCTTATATATACTGGGCTTCACTGGACTCTTTCGGAAATGTTCAGTTTACCACAGGGAAGAATTATTCTCTTGGGGGGCAAATTGAAATCGACGATATAAAAAGATATATAACAAGTCCTCCTGTTATCGATTTTAACGGAGATGGCATCAATGAGTTGGTGGTGCCAGATGTATATATTGATTCTCATTCTAAGATAGTAAATTTTCGTTTGATCGGAGATATTACTCATCCTGGTATGAATTATAACTTGCAACGCAGTAGCGAAATGCCTGTTTATGCGACTGGTGACTTTAATAATGATGGGAAGGGTGATATTCTTTTTATAGAAAAAGGACACAAGGCTAATAAATATCCTGTTTCAATTGTTGGGTTCAAATCTGGAATATCTTTATATTCTGTTACATTTGATCTGACATTATCTTCCATGCCAGAAAAAATATTTGTTTCGGATTTTAATGGCAATGGACTAGAGGACATGATGGTAGTATACGACGGAGGATATACTATCTTTTGGAATCAAGGTAACGGAATAACAGGAACCACCTTTTCCGATACCAAAAAGACTATGGGAACCAATGTCTCCAAAGTGTGGATGATGCGTTCCGGTGATTTCAACGGTGATGGCTTAATGGATATCCTAATGAACAGTACTGGTAAAAGTAGTTGGTATTTTGCTTTGAATAATGGCGATGGCACTTTTACTGAGTTACAGGCATGCGCATTAGGACTTTACGATCAGAGCTTCACTTCAAAGGACGATTCAAGGTTTGACTGCTTTATATATGATTTCGATCTTGACGGGAAATCGGATGTAGTGATAACCAAGGCCATGTATAATAAAGAAAGTGGCATATTTCAAGGTTCTTGGGGTGAGTTCAATAAAACTTATACCTATTGGATGCGTTCTACGGGAAGTACACTTACCATAGTGCATTCGGCAACTTCTAACAGAGATGAAGATGCCCTCTCATACCGTTATCTGGTGGGTGACTTCAATGGTGACGGTCAGATGGAACTAATGAATTACGGTTATAACTGCTATAGCAGCAGTAATGCTAACAGTACCCCTACATGGCGATTATACTGCAATAGCAGTTACGATGCCGCCAGAGGAAAAGTGACTTCTGTCATCGGTGACTATGGCAGTGTGACAAATATTACTTATGCCTCCCTTGCCAATGGCGGTATCTATACCAAAGGCACGGGTAGCAGTTACCCTGTTGCTGACTATACCTTGCCTTTGCATGTGGTGAAAACGGTTGGGACTAATAACGGTGCAGCGGGTTCGATGACGACTAACTATCGGTATGAGGGAGTGAAAATGCACCTGCAAGGAAAGGGACTGCTGGGAATGTCTTCCGTGACAGCTGAAAATGTGACGTTGGGGACAGTATCAGAATCGGGAGTGAAGGCTTGGAATGCGTCTTTTTACATACCATCCGTCACTTATACTAAAAACACCGTGAATGGAAATACGGCAGAAATCAACACCACGCTGACCGTCGTGGACAAAGGCTCTAAGAAGTATTTCGCCTATCCGTCCGCTACTACAGAAAAAGACTTGGACGGTAATACGGTAACTACTACCCGCCAGTTCAACACGACCTACGGTTACATGACTCAGGAAAAGGCGGACTATGGCAATAACATGTATCGCACTGTTCAATATGGCAACTATATTCTTGCCGGAAAATCCTATCATCCCCAACTGATCACAAAGATACAGAAGCATGCAGATGATACGTCGATTTTCACGCAGAAGACGGAAATCACATATGATGCTTCTAAAGGATATAAGACGAAGACTGTTGAAAATTATGGTTCCTCTTTGCCCTTAACCACTGAATTCACCTACGATACTTGGGGAAACGTGAAGACGGAGAAAATCAGTGGCTCTGAAGTGTCCGCCCTTACCAGCAACTATGATTATGATGCAACGAAACGTTTTATCGCTAAAACTTCTACTTATCCGCCATCATCCATTATTGCTTATACATATGATATTTGGGGAAATGTCCTGACGGAAACTGGCGAAAGCGATACTTCTAATAAGTTAACAACTAGGCATACGTATGATGGATGGGGGAACAGACTGTCTACTCTTTTTCCCGACGGTACTAAGAGAAGTTATCTGAGTGGTTGGAATGTCAATTCAAGTAAACGATTCTTTACGCTTACCCAAGCTACGGGAGAACCCTGGGTAAAAACCTGGTACGACAATCAGGGGCGTGAGGTATTGGTAGAAACAATCGGTCCCAAAAGTATGTCCATTAAAGAGGCTACGACTTATAACAACAAAGGGCTGATCACTCAGAAAAAGACAGAAACTGGCAATCTTACCACGACGGAGAACTATACGTATGATGCTCGTGGGCGAGTGCTGACCCAAACAAGCAGTGCAGGGAGGTCAGTTTCTTACGCTTATGGGAACCGTACAGTATCGAGTACCACAAACGGGAAAAACTATACCCAAGTTTATGATCCTTGGGGTGGAGTGAAATCCGTGACCGATCCGGTTTCCAGCATTGCCTATACTTATAAGTCACTGGGAAAACCTCAAAAGATAGTCACAGGTGGAGCTACTTTCACTATGACCTATTATGACACGGGTAAGCAAAAGACGCTGACCGATCCCAATGCAGGTACCATAACTTATACGTATGACGCTGCCGGACGATTGAAAACTCAGGTTGACGGGAAGGGTATAACGACTAAGAATACTTATGATGTTTGGGGACGGTTGGCTTCTTCCACAACGGATATTGTAACTACTGGCTATACTTATGGATACTCCGGTAACGGTCTGCTCCGTTTGATTAAAAAACAGATAGGTAGTAATTACATAGCCTACACGTATGATAATTATGGTCGTACGAGAACTGAAACACGCCATATAGAAGGCACGGGGGATTTAATATTTACTTACTCTTATAATTCACAAGGGCAGTTGAGTAGTATCGCCTATCCTGGGCCTTTAACTGTAAATCGTAGTTATGATGCTTATGGTAATCTACAACAGGTGCTTGCAGGTACACAAGTCGTCTGGGAACTGACGGGAATCACTGGAACTGTCAATACTACTAAATTTGGCGGCACATTGGTTTCTACCGAAACCCGTAATTCGCAAGGTTTACTTAGTAACTTGAAGACGGTGAAGGGAAATACGACTTTGCATAATATGAATTTTGTATTCGATGGTGCTACTGGTAACCTAACTTCGCGTACAGGTATGATCCCGCAGGCCGAATCATTCGTCTATGATGCTGCTGACCGTCTGATAACCGTCCGGCAGAATAGTTCTGCGATAATGGGTATTAGTTATCACGCTAATGGTAATATTACTTCTAAAACAGGTGCAGGTTCATATACTTATGATGATAGACCTCATGCGGTAAGTATGGTGAGTAATAATGATGGCTATATTTCTGAGAATAACCAGACCATCACATATACTACTTTCGATAAGGTTTCTTCTATTAGTGAAACAGCTGGTTCCAGTAATTATTTATTGAACGTTATTTACGGTCCAGATCGTCAACGATGGAAATCAACATTGAAGACAAACAATGCCGTCACGCGTACGATAGTTTATGCGGGTGATTATGAAACGGTCACCGAAGGCGGTGTGACGAAGCAATTGTACTATCTTAGTGGCAATAACGAGCTTGTAGCGGTATATGTGAAACAATCCGGCCAGTCTGATAAGATTTATTATGCCCACAAAGACCATTTGGGTAGTGTTGTGAAGTTGACTGATAATGCAGGTACTGAGGTTTTCAAGGCTTCATACGATGTTTGGGGCAGACGTACGGTAGCTAATAACACCTTCAAGTTCCACCGTGGCTATACGGGACATGAACATCTGGATGAGTTCAAGCTGATAGACATGAATGGCCGTATGTACGACCCATTGCTGGCTCGTTTCTTGAGTCCTGATCCGTTTGTTCAGATGCCTGATTTCTCACAAAATTTCAATAGATATACTTATTGCTTAAATAATCCGTTAATATATACGGATCCCAGTGGAGGATTATTCGTAATTGACGATATTATTTTTGCAGCATGTATGGGAGCAATGATAAATCTGACAATACAAGGAATGTCAGGAAATGTTGATAATGTAGGAAGCTTTTTGGGGGCTATGGGTATTGGTGCTTTATCTGGTGCTGCTGGAAGTTTTGCTGGGCAGGCAGTAGCTGGAGCTTTAGGAACAGCGACAACTTTAGGAGGGTCTATGGCAAATGGTTTTATTGCTGGAGCATCTGGTGGATTTACCGGTGGTTTCATTGGAGGAGCTGGTAATGCTTGGATGAATGGAGCAAATTTTGGTACTGGAATGAAACAAGGCCTAATTGGTGCTGGAATAGGAGCTGTAATAGGTGGTGGTATTGGTGCAATTTCAGAAGGAATCCAATATCAAAAACAAAACTCCATTTTCCAAAAAGGTTGTGCTGGTCTTGGAGTAAATGAAGGAGAACCTGTCCCCGCAACAGATAAGTTCTTATTAGATGCCCAAAAATCATGGTATAAAGATGCGCCAATGGATAAAATTAAAGCTTTTAGTGTTGAGAATGTACCTGAAAAATATGTAAAATCATTAATTAATAACAATGCTAATGGTGTAACTATTCCACTTTCACAGAGAGGAATTTTAAGTGGAAATTCTTTGGTGTATTTTAATAAAGCTACAGCATTTAGTAGTGCAAGGCAATTGTTTTTTACTATGGGGCATGAGTTTATTCACGTGTCGCAATTTGCTGCATTGGCTGGTCAATCTTCGGGTATTTTAACACGAGACTTCATGTCAATGCTGGATTTTCACGCCTACAGTTATGGGGCTTCATTAGGTGCTTCTAATTTAAGCAGTTTTACACGAGACGAAATTTTAATGTGGGCTAAAATGTATCCACAGTTTCAGACAATGGGCTTTGCTAGTTTTCCTTGGACATCAAATCACTCATTTAAATATCCGTTTTAGTATGAAAACTATAATTAATGTAATCATTTTCGTGTTGTTCTTCAATAATTTCCCAGTCATAGCACAATTCAATGCCATGGGATTTATTGAGAAGGTGCAAACTTCCCAGGACTCTATAAAAGTAGAATATAATAAAGATACAAAAAGGAATCAGCTTGTTTGTTTTGATTTCAACAAGTATATGCAAATGTTTAATGCCCTAAAAATAAAAGATTCGCACTATGTATTTGATTACTTTTATTTTAGTGATGGCTTGTCTGGAATCCCCTTTATTTACGTAAGAAAACCGACCTTTGATTTACTAAGCCATTTCAAGGCAACAATGAAGAATCCGGAAGACGACTCGGAAGGGATGTCACTTGTGCAGATGCTGAATTGTATTCTTATTGATTCTATCATCCCGAAAAATACAGAAAGGATGTCCCCTTCTGATAGAATATTGTACTTTCTTAATGATTCTATCCTTTGGACAGATACAGAATGGATGTCGCTTGATCAGAAAGTATTTAACTTTCTCACCGATTCGGTAAACAAGGCTTGTAATAGCATAATTCCGGAAGATACAGAAGAAGGATATATGCAATATCTATTCTTTCATGAATTTGGAGAGCAATTTGCACTATCAGGCCGTGCGAATTACAAGAAAAGGGCAATTGTTTGCTCTGAGATTGAGATGAAAGAGATTGTTAAACAATGTACTGAAATGAATTGTGATAAAGGTGCTCCGAATGATGCTGAAAGGCCAGTAGAGGAATGTTTTGAGTGTAATAGCATTGCTTTAGCTGAAATGTTAAAGATTGGTGTCAGTCCAATAATAGAGATGCAAGAGATTTGTTGTTTCATTACTTTATACGAAAAGAATATGAGTGGTGTTTTTAAAGAAACATTTCAAGTAATGCGTTCGGAACCTTATGAAGTTATTTTAAGAGATAAAAAAGAAATCGTTTCTATAATTGGCGGTTATATCTTTTAATTAATCATATTGCAGATAAGCCCGTCCAGCCGAATATATCATCCGGCCGTTTCGGAGATTAGGATCTTCAATCCTCTCTCTCGCTCTTTGACATCTTGTACAATTATTATTCTAAACTGCCTATGCAGTATTAAAATATCCCTGCACGGTTTATGATTCCGTAAGCTATAATTGTTGGAGATTGGCAGGGAACAGAATAATTCTTTCGCTAATGACAGTGCGGATCGTTTGACTGTTGTGAAGCAAGGTAGTTCTACAGTCATGAACATGGGTTATCATGCCAATGGCAATATTGTTTCTAAAACAGGCTTGGGTTCATACAGTTATGACAAACCTCATGCGGTAAGTACCGTTGACAATACTGGCGGCCTGATTTCTGAGAATAACCAGACCATTGCATATACTGCATTTGATAAAGTTTCCTCCATCAGTGAAACGGTCGGTTCGAACAATTACCTGTTGAACATCACGTATGGTCCTGATCGCCAACGTTGGAAATCTACGTTGAAGACAAACAATGCGGTTGCACGTACGACTGTATATGCGGGCGATTATGAGATGGTCACCGAAGGCAGTGTAACGAAACAATTATATTATCTTGGTGGCAATAACGGTTTGGTAGCGGTATATGTGAAACAATCCGGCCAGTCTGATAAGATTTATTATGCCCACAAAGACCATTTGGGTAGTGTTGTGAAGTTGACTGATAATGCAGGTACTGAGGTTTTCAAGGCTTCATACGATGTTTGGGGCAGACGTACGGTAGCTAATAACACCTTCAAGTTCCACCGTGGCTATACGGGACATGAACATCTGGATGAGTTCAAGCTGATAGACATGAATGGCCGTATGTATGATCCGTTGCTGGCTCGGTTCTTGAGTCCTGATCCGTTTGTTCAGATGCCTGATTTCTCACAAAATTTCAATCGATATACTTATTGCTTGAATAATCCGTTAATATATACGGATCCGGATGGAGAGTTCTGGCATCTATTTATTGGTGCAGTTATTGGAGGAGCAATAAACTGGGTTGCCAATGGTGCGGATTTAAGCTGGGAAGGATTATCTTATTTTGCTACCGGTGCAGTTTCCGGTGCATTGACTGCCGCTTTCCCCGGTGCCGCTATTGGTATTACTGCCGGTACCGGTGCCGCAAACTCTGCGATTGGTCAAGGTTTTAACAATGGGTGGAAGAATATCAATCTGCAGCAAGTTGCATTTGATGGCATAATGGCTGGTACGATGGCTTATGTAGGTGGTGAGATTGCCGGTAAGTTTGCCGCTCCTATTGAGAAACTGACAGAAAAGATATCGTCTCCAATCCTTCGGGAACTGATTGTGCATGAGGCTTCAGGGCTGCCTTTCGGTTCAGTGATGGGTGGTGTGATGGCGGAGTTTGACGATAACCCCGAAACTTCCTTTCTGGATGGTATGTGGAGTGGAGCGAAGATGAGCTTCATGACAAGCGGATTATCAGCAGTTGGAAGTGCAGCGAATTACTCTTTGGATAACAAAGTGGGCATGCTCACAGGAATTCCCAAAGGAGGAGAGGTGAAAGTTGGACGCTGGATGTCTGAAAATGAGTATAATATAATGAAGAAAACGGGACGTATGGTGGAAGGTGACGGAGGATCAACATTTGTTGCAACTGGGGGATCGGATGCCTATAAGGGTGCCAAGGCAGGTTCTGTTTATGTTGAGTTTAAAATACCTAAGAATAGTCTAATACAAGGCGGAAAGCCTAATTGGTATAAAGTAATTGGACCAAATGCGAGAGCTAATCAAATTTATCAGTTGAATAAACAAGGTGGACAAATGTTACCTAAGGTACGTAGTTTATCACCGATATTGAAAATTAAATAATAAAATAATGAAAGATTTAGAGTGGTTTAAAAAAGAAGTAGCTCCATATTTAACTGATTATGAAATACAATATCGCTTTTATAGTGAAGGAGATTTTGGATCGCTTACCCAAGCAAATTTCAACTCCAAAAGAAAAGGAGGAGGAATTGATTTTTGGGGATTGGGTTGGTTGGGAGTTGACTTATATGATTATGAAAAAGATGAAGAGGTTCTTAATGTTTTATTAGAAGATAATGAAATAGAGGAACAGGATCAACTTCTTGAGAAACTGAAGAAAATATTATTATCAGACATGGAATAATATAGATTTAGTGTAACTTTAAATTTAGATGCATAAACGTTCCTAACCACATAGCGAGCCCAAATATATCCAATATGGAAAGAATACGATTGGTACTAATTACATGTACATGTTTTACATTATTATGTTGTAGCATTCCTAAGCATATAAAGAATGCATTTACCAACTGTTATACAAGTGCATATACTGGTCTTGATACCTTGATTAACATAAATGGATATTATAGTGCATTGATATTTTATAATAACGGTATGGTTATAGGGACATATTATCATTTAAGTGAATCTGATTCTCCAGAGTATAGTTCGTATATGGATGAGGTCATAGAAAACCCCTACTCAAAATACGCAAAAAAATTCTACAACTCTGTCGATTGTGGAAGTTATGTGATTTGTGGAGATACAATAAAAGTACAAATGATTTGTGATTATGATCCACACTATGGTTGGAATCGTAGTTATGAGGAGTGGTATAAAATAGTGGATAAAAACACATTAAGTGCTTTAGAATACTCTCGTCTTACAACTAAGAAATATTCTGGAGAATATTATAAAATAGTCAACCCTTCTCCTACAAAAGTTTCATTTATGCCGATGTTGTCTAAGCCCCAATTAGAGTATTTTTGGATATTGAAAGAAAAATGGTTTTGGTGCAATGAGCAAGATTGGGAAAATTATATGAAACATCTTAAACAAGCGAAGCAGCAGTTTAAGAAGAAATAGATTATGAAATACCTATTCAGCCGGATGATAAATCCGTCTGGATAGAGTATTAGGGTTCATTTTATTATTTGTATTTTGAGCAATCCAATAATTCTAACATGAATATGAAAAAGCACGTTTTATTAGTTCTACTTTTGGGTCTAACAACCTCTTTCTGCTATTCGCAAGTAAAAGTCAGTGTACAAGGCGGTGCCGGCTTCAATGGCATCACAAAGGATAAAAATTATAAGGCTGACTTCGGATACCGTTTCGGTATCTGTTTTAGCTTGCAAAGAGCCTGTGAAACAAAGAACAACTAAATAAAAATAATATTATGTTACGGAAAAGATTGTCCTTGGCTATGTTACTGCCGCTGTTTGCAGTCATCGCTTTTGCGCAAAGCAAATATGCCTTGTCGTTCTCCGATTACATGGACGGTAAATTTGTCGGTCTGGAGAATCTTACTATTAAATCCAGGTCCCAGAGCAAGAGATTCTGGAATGGAGGCGCCGATTTTAAACCGAAGACGGGTGATAAAAAGACAGATAAGCTATTGAAGAAAGAGGTAAAGTATATCATACATCAGGATACCTTGTATGTAAACTGTCGGCAATTAAGATATGAGGGATGCAGGTTTGGCAGTTGGTATGCACCCGGTTTCCGCTTTGGTACAAACAAGATTTGTTTTATCGGTACTAAGATTGGCAAAAAGCAGATAAGTGAGGCTGTTGCGGGGGGTATGCTCTTCGGTGCCATAGGAGGGGCTATCGTAGCGTCTAAGCAACTGAAAAACAAAGTTTGTTATTTGATAGAGTCTGATAGCAAGAAAGTGAAACTCATCACTAAAAACAATATGAGAACTATTTTGCTGAATTATCCTGAGTATTCGCAGGAATATAACGCTTTGCCCGAAGAAAAGAAAGAGTCGGCAATTATAGTTATAGAGTATCTTATCAAAGCGGGATTATTAATGAGATATTAGAAAAATCTATAAAATGAAAGTCATGAAGTATGTGTTATTGATGTTTGGCTTATGCTGCCTGAATGTCAGTGTTTGGGGGCAAGAAAAGAGTGTAGTTCTCACGATGGAAGATGCGGTTGGGATGCAGGAAGCACAAAAAGAGCAGGAGAAGAGGATAAGAGTACCGAGAAACACGTTTATTGTGAATTTCGGCTATGGATGGATAACGAGTGAGGTGGTGATGCGCTCGGGATCTTACAAGTGGAAAGGAGGGGGAGAGTATAAAGTAGCGTATAACTGGGTCGGTGACGGCGGATATGGATTTGGAGTGGAATGTGAGGCTATTACTACTGATTTCCCGGAGGAACTTGTGACGTTGGGCTATGTGGCTCCTGTCTTTGTCTATTGCCAGAAGCTGGGTGAGAGGTGGATGGTCAGGGGAACTGCGAGTATCGGATATACCTGGAACGGTGCGGGCAATGACCGGTTCTCGGGGGTGGCGGCAGAGCTCAATTGGGGAGTGGAATATATGTTGAATAAAGTAATAGGACTGGGGCTGGGTGCGCGATGGTGGCGGGCATCTATCTCCCGTCCTGATGGCATTTACTCAGGTATGATTGTGATTAATGACCGTCATGAAGTAAATCGTTTGGGAATTCAAGGCGGACTGAGATGTTACTTTTAAATCGTTTTCTATAATCGGTGGTTATGTCTTTTTAACCAATCATATCTTACAGTTCTTTCAGCCTCCGTCAACTGCCCTATTCATCGGCTTTCCGGCTGAAAGTATCTCCTGAAGGAAAGATTCTTTGCTTTCAGCTTTCAGCCGATATTGTAATCATGAGATTCTTCATGCTTAATAAATGCTATTTCATTAGAAACTTTAGTATTGGAAAATTCACGTATTTCACTGTATTGGATATATAGATGGAAGGTGTTGGATGTATAGATGGGAGACGTTGGATGTATAGATGGGAGACGTTGGATATATAGATGGGAAACGCTGGATATATAGATGCGTCATTGAATTTTATTAGATAGTATTTCTCAGTAAATATCATTGCTTGTTTTGTGGTAAAAGAAGCAATGATAACCATTAAAACATAGCTTCTTTTTCTGCGCATTTTTATGCAAGGTGACTATTCTCCTTGTCAACTAAACCCTTGTTTCACTAAAGAAGTATTGGCTGAAAGCTGAAAGCAAAGAATCTTTCCTTTCAGGAGATCCTTTCAGCCGGAAAGCCGATGAATAGGGCAGTTGACGGAGGCTGAAAGAACTGTAAGATGCAAAACAACTTTTCTTGCTGAAGTAGGTTTGTTACCACTGTTACCATATAATATTTTGTTTTTATGTGAAAGTTGTGGTTATTTGAAGCGTCAATAAAATCTTATATCACATGAAAACAACATTTTTACTTTTAAGAATTCAAACATCTAAACGGATAGTTGCCATATTTCTGCTATTCGCGGTTTTATCTATGTGGGCTGCTGCTGATGCATACGCCCAAAACAAAATCAAATATACCTATGACAGTGCCGGTAATCGGTTGACTCGCCAAAAGGAGATTGTGGTTCAGACAAGGGGAGTCTTGAGCGATGATGAAGGAGAGCCTTCCACATATGAAGAAAAACTTTCGGAAACTAAAGTGACAATTTATCCCAATCCTACCCGTGGTATACTCAAAATTGATATTTCAGGAGTTGAGAAGTTTGAGAATGCCCGGATATCTCTCTATGATCTTACCGGGACATTGCTGCAACAATGGGGCAGTATATCTCAATCCAATATGGTAGATATATCTGATCGAACTCCGGGGATGTATATCATGCAGATAGTCTATAATGGCAATACCAGCAGTTGGAAAATAGTTAAAGAATAGAAATGACCTAAAGCTAATACTCTGTTATGAAAAGAAATATATTTTTTATTTTAGTACTGCTATACTCCTTGTCAGGATATACCCAGATTTCAGTAGATCGGGACTCTCTTGTTATAGATTTATCAAAAGATAAATTTATGGAAGAGGCCGATGCGGACGGGTTGTATCAAGTAGTGACAGAAGTCAATGAGTTGTCGTCGGAAGATGGTGATGTCCGAAATAAAGTTCTTCCGTTAGATGCCCCTCTCTTGAAACCCCCGTTGAAACCATTAGATCCGTTAGATCCATTAGAACCGTTAGATCCTCTTTTGCCAGCGCCTCCATCCCTGCCCGAATTGCCAAGTACGGTAGAAATAGACCGGGCAAAAGCAGTAGGTGAAATTCCTATTCAATCGAGAATAGAAAATGGCTCACTCACATACAGTGTACCTATTGAAATATATGGAGGGAAAAACGGACACCAACCCGCTCTTGCCTTATCTTATAATAGTCTGATGGGGAATAGTATTGCCGGATACGGGTGGTATATAGGAGGATTATCCTATATATCTATTTGTAATTCAAATTATTATTATGATGGAAGTAATGCAAAACCGGCTAGTTTAGATAAGAATTCTGCCTATTCATTAGATGGCAGTAGGCTTATTAAGATATCAGAAACAACTTCTCAAATCAATTATCAGACAGAGCACGGCAATGTGAAAGTTACATTTTATGCACCATCAGGAAAATACTATTTTGATGTTTGGTATCCGGATGGAAAGAAAGTAACTCTTGGATATCCCACCAATACATCGGCACAAATTACTTACCCGATTACTAAAAGTGTAGATGCATTCGGAGGGTATATTGATTTTACTTATCTGTTGGATAATAACGTCTATTATGTCACCGAGATCAAATATGGCAGTAATTCTACTCAATATGGTGCTATAAAGTTTACCTATCAGGCAAGAAATGATGTTCAATCTTCCTATATAGCAGGGCGGCTGATGAAGGATAGTAAATTATTGTCGCAGATAGATACATATTATCAATCATCAATGCTTCTTAGTACTTATACGTTGAGTTATGACACAAGTATATATAATTTCTTGTCTAAAATCAGTCTTAAATCGAATGGTAAAGAAGTTAATCCGCTGATGTTCTATTATGGAGGTGAGTCTGATGAAAGTCGTTTCCAGACAAGCACGGCTTTTCTTGAAACTTATTTTGCTAACAGTAAGGCTCCCGATCTTATCCTGCATAAGGGTAAGTTTAATTCTCTTGCCCGGAGTGAGGGGCTTGTCGCCTATCCTAATTTTGAATCTTATGGCATCACCGCTCATGATAGTAAAGGGAATTGTCTGTATGGAAGTAGATATGATCCTGCGCAGAATCTGTTGGTTTATAAGAATCTTGGCGACTATTTCTGCTCACCAGTAAAGATTCAGGCAGGTAATGGATTCCAGAAATTATATCCTGTTGATATAGATGGTGATGGAAATGATGAACTGGTTAGAATTAATTATTGGTTGCATGATCAGAACAGTGCCAAAGTAGATATTACTACTTATGATAAGAATATGACAGCCCGGAATGCATCCTTCCTATTAGAAGGAACTTTTGCAGAAGGCAGCAGACAAAGTGCTGTCCCCAGATTATTCATTACCGGAGATTTCAATGGGGACGGAAAGATGGAACTCGTTGCCGTTTCGGGCAATAAGCTACCGAAAGGAGAAACCAGGACATGGTCAAGAACCACTATGTTTAATCTGGAATTGAGGACTAAGATATATGATCAAACTCCATTCTTATTTGATTATTTTAAAGATGCGCTTTTTGCTGTCGACTATAACGGGGATGGGAGAACGGATATTTGCCTCATAAATGGAAGTGGAACTTATATTTACTCCTATCAGGGAGGTACTTTTGTGCAGATTGCATATACAAGCGGCATCAGGAACACGGATATATCAAGTAGTTCAAAAAGAGAATTACTGGTTGAGGATATTAATGGTGACGGACTCACGGATTTTCTTTTAGGTCCTAAAAGGAATGATTACTGGATTGAAATGAAAAAACGTCCTTGTGGTGAATGTAGTGGCTGTAGAGGTGAGATTATTGATGATCCGATAATAAGGGATCCTTTTCTTCCTGATAATAGTGGCAAGGTTGATATCAATAAGCCTCTTGAACTGACCACTCCGTGTATTAGACCCATTTCTTATCCGGTAACTCATTATAATAGTACATATAAAACCTGGACTGCTTTGTTGGCAACCGGCAGTGGATTTGTAAGCAGCACATTTGAGTTTTTATCTAATTCCGATACCAATTATCAGTTTCTGTTTCATGATCTGAATGGTGATAAACTTCCCGATTTAGCTGTAAAATCCGGAACTCAAATCAGTGTACATCTGAACCAGAACGGTAAACTGAATACTATGGCCGAATCTGCAAAGGTGACTGTAGATTCTGAATCTCATTTTATAACAGGAACTATAGGAGACGGATATAGCTGTAGGACCAGCCAATTGCTAAGTATTAAAGATGCCACTGTCACTCCAATTTCCTTTACACGTAATGATGCCCGGGGAAGAATGCTGACCGGCATGATTAACAGTTATGGAGTGATCGAGAAATTTGATTATGAAAATCTTACTAATGGCAGTATGTATTGGACGACATCTGACTATAGTGTGGGTTTCCCATATAATAAGCTGTATATAGACGTTAATATGGTGAGTAATGCATACTCTATTTATAATGGTAAATATATATCTTCTGTATCGTATTATTATAATGATGCTGTTGCGCATCGTCAAGGCTTAGGCTTCTGTGGGTTCAGGAAAATTAGGATATATGACAATAACAGGGGAATTCAGACAGAACAGACTTTTGATCCCATGAAGTTCGGGTTCATTACTCAAGTGGTCACTCCAACGGCGGAATCGTCTTATAACTTTCATATGGTTACCTTATCAAATAAGGTAGTCAGGATGATTTCGAGCAGCAAGGTAGAAAAAGATAAGTTGAAAAACGTGACAGTAAATTCCAGTTGTGTCTATGATGTTTATAGTAATGTAACGAAAGAAACATCTGTTTACAGCGATGGTCTCACGATAACAACTGATAAGTCTTATCATAACATAGACAATAGCACGACTTATAGAATAGGGCTGTTATATGATCAGGTAACCACTAAAACAAAAGATGGTTTAACATGGGTCGGCAGAAATTACATACCTGTATTTGATAATAATCAACTCCCGATTGTTACTGTGAACTATGTAAACGGGAAATCAGCCTCTCAAGTCAATCGTTCATATAAAGATGGGCTGGTTACTCAGGAACTTCTGACAGAGTATGGAGCTGCTACTACCTTAAAAACTCTGTATGAATACGATTCTTATGGGAGGGTCATAAAGAAAACGACTCCTTTGAATCTTGTGAGTACGTATGCGTACAATCCGAAGGGATTACTTTACTCTGTAAAAAATCATAAAGAACAGGAAACCACGTTCGAATATGATGATTGGGGTAGAAAAGTAAAAACTGTCGCTCCGGATGGTTCTGTAGAAACTACTTCATATTCTTGGGCTACGGCTCCGGCTTCAGCTTTAAGGCTTACTACCGTTTCTGCTACAGGCGCTCCGACTTCCCGGACTTATTATGATGCTTTAGGGAGGGAAGTAAGAAGTGGAAAACAACGCTTTGACGGGAATTATATTTATACCGATAATGTGTATGACGAGAGAGGGAGGTTGGCTAAAGTTTCCGTGCCGTTCAAGGGAGCCACTCCTGCGCAATGGAATACATATACTTATGATTCTAATGATAGGATCATATCATTAAAATATGCATCCGGTAAGGAGGACACTTTTTCATACTCTAATACAAACGTGACTTCGGTGGTAGATGGTGTTTCAAAAACAGAAAAACAGGATGCTTCCGGAAATATAATATCAGTTACCGACCCCGCAGGTACTACTGCTTATAATTATAGACCAGACGGTCAGATGAATAGCGTAATTGCTCCGGGACAGATTACAACTACATTCGGGTATGATGATTTTGGCAGACGAATTACGATGAATGACCCAAGTTTCGGACTAATCGAATACGGTTATGACGCTATGGGGAATGGAGTTCTGGAAACTGATGCCAATGGAAATACTACGAAGAAAACTTATGATAATTTTCATCGTTTGACAAAAAAGGAGGTTGCCGGACAGACAATAAACTACAGCTATAATACTGACAATCTCATAGAATCTGAGGTAAGTTCAAACGGGACGTCTAAAACCTATACTTATGATGCTTTGATGAGGCTGAGGACTATGAAAGAAACGAATGTGGATGGAAAATGGCTCGAAAAAACATTTACTTACACCAGTGGGCGTATATCAGGCTTGGCGTATGCTTCTAATGTTGGCAGTATTGTGACTGAAAACTATACATATTCCTATGGTAATCTTTCGGAAGTGAAACTTAATAACTCGACATCCATCTGGAAGTTAACTGCTGAAAACTCATTAGGATTAACGACCGGTATAAGCACAGGTATTCTGACCCGTACATATTCTTATGATGCAAACGGGATTCCAACGGGTAGGGTAGTTAAAAACGGTTCTACTGTTATTCAGAATTCCGGATATAATTTTAATGCTAAGACGGGCAATCTGAATTGGAGAAAAGACAATGTGAGGAACATTCAGGAGAGCTTTGGCTATGACAATCTGAACAGATTAACAAGCTTTGCCGGAAAAACGGCTGCTTACAGTAATAATGGAAATATAACCAATATATCTAATGTAGGAGCTTTTGTGTATAATGATGAGAAACCTTATGCAATAGCTTCGATTACTCCTTATGGTACGGAAGTTCCACTTCGGGAACAACAGATTACCTATAATGCTTTAAGAAGACCGGAGACTATTACTGAAAATGGTTATGTAGCAACATTTACATATAATGGGGAAGGTAATAGGGTCAAAATGAATCTGAAGAAGAACAATCAAGTCCAACTCAATAAATATTATTGGGGAAATCAATATGAATTCGAGACAGGAGTTGCGGGTTCAAAAGAAATTCTGTACCTTGGCGGCGATGCATATTCAGCGGCAGCAGTGTATGTGAAAGAAGGTTCAGGGGCTTGGGCTGTTTACTATCTATGCGGGGATTATCTGGGCAGTATAACTCATATCGTTAATTCTTCGGGTGGGCTGAAGCAGGAGTTAAGTTATGATGCATGGGGGAGGTTGAGGAATCCTGCTAACCAAGCTTTATATGCGGTTGGCACAGAACCTACGTTATTCTTGGGCAGAGGTTATACTGGGCATGAGCATCTGACTGCTTTTGGTTTGATTAATATGAACGCAAGGCTTTATGATCCGGTTATAGGCAGATTCCTGTCTCCTGATCCGCAGTTGCAAGATCCATATTTGAGCCAGAATTATAATAGGTATTCTTATTGCTTGAATAATCCATTAAGGTATATTGATGAAGATGGAGAGTTCTTCTTTTCAATATTTGCAGGTTTTTGGAAAGCTATTTTCCAAAAGAAAAATATTATAAAAACAATATGGAGTACTTTCAAAAATGAGGTAAAGATATATGGAGGTTTATTTACGGCAGATAAACATAAGAGCTTTTGGGGACAATCCTGGGAATTGTTAAGCCGTTTTACTTGGCAACTTCCGCAAACAATTGTAGGCGAGGCTTATTCGATAGGTCGTAATTGGGGCGGTCAGGTGGATGATGTCGGGTATCGAGGTGGGGCTACTTTTGTAGTAAATGAAGGATCTTCTAAAAAAAATGGCGTGACTTTGGGAAGTTATATCAACATCAATGATAAAGGCACTATGCCTAGAGATAAAGATGGGAAATTTGCTCCCGATAAAGATCAGCTTTATATGCATGAATATGGACATTACCTACAAAGCCAAGAATACGGGTGGGGTTATATGATCAGTGTGGGTGCTCGCAGTCTTTTAAGTATAATCAAATCAAAGGATATACCTGGTAAAGAATATGATACACATTCTCTAAAATGGTATGAGATGGATGCAAGCAGAAGAGGAAAAGAATATTTTCAAAAATATTATGATGTATCATGGGATGAAGATAAAAACCCAACTTACAAACCGGTGAGTACTAAATTAAAATATTAAACAGTATGAGAAAGAAAATATTAAAATCTGTATTATGTTTATTGTTATTGGGTTCTTGCGATAGTTGTCTTGAAAAAGGCGAAGCACGGTTATGTTTAGAAAACGAATCAGCACAGGATATATCTGTATTGTTGGGAGGAGTACAAACTACGGCAGATGCGGATACGATACTTCCGAATATAGATGCTCTTAATCTTCTTCACAAAATCCCTAAAGGGAAACAATGCGATATGGGCGGGGTAGGGAAAATACCAGATTGGGATGAAATATTTGAGTACTTGAGTATTGATACGATGCGTATTTTTATATTAGCTACCGATACAGTAAATATGTATGATTGGAATATAATTCAGAAGAATTATAATATTTTGCAGCGATATGATGTCAGTGTTGAAGATTTGAGGTACTTAAATGGATGCTTGTACTATCCACCTATTTCCACCATGCGTGATATTAGGATGTGGCCTCCTTATAGTAAGTAGGATTATCCCTTTTGAAAGTATCCATAGTAAATGAAATATAAAACTAATACATAAAATATGAAAAAACAAATCATTTTATTAGCAATCAGCATCTTGGGCGTATTCTCTCTTCATGCTCAGGAAATAAACAAGAGTCTGACGCAATCCAAAAAGGAAGTAAACTCACAACCACGTAAGGGAACGGACTGGAATAAACAACCTATCGGTTACGTCTTTGGAGGTGTAGGTATAGGGCATATTGTCTCCACAGAAGAGGTTGAGGGGACTTCGTATATGTCCACAGGACTTGATTGGAGAGTAGGCATGTCTCGTTATTACAACCGTTGGGGTTGGGGAGTGCTGGTGCAGCAGTTTCGCGCCAAAGAGACAATGTCTCTCACTGACGGTTTTCAAACGATGGAGATGAAAGACGTAGGACGATTATTGTATATTGCTCCTCAGTTCACCGGGCGATGGGTTTTAGGGGAGAAGTTAACCATTTACGGTGCAGTAGGATGGGGATGGTTACGTTATAAAGAAACCCTTAAAGCAGATGGTTTAGGCAAAATTAATGCTACGGCCAATGCTTTGGGCGGAAACTTTACGGTAGGGCTTGAATATTGTTTAAGTTCAGTAATAGGCTTAAGTGTGGATGCCGGACTTGTGGGAGGCGAGATCGGAAAACCGAAAGTAGACAATGATGAGCTGCAAGCCGCAGTGAATGAACTATATGCCGGTAAAATGGATGCCAGTCGCCTATATGCAACGGTAGGGGCACATATTTATATCTGGAAGAAAAAGAGATAACGCTCTCTGTCTGGGCATCATTGAGTCTTCTTCCGGAAATGGGATTCAATGATGCTTACAACTAAACTTTTCTGATGTGCAACTGTGATGAGTGTGAATAATAATCATCGAGTAAGATAAAAGTTATGTAACAATTGGCAATAAGACTTATCCTTCCCATGACTTAAATGAATGCAAGTAAAAAGGCAAAGAAATACTTCGAGAAACATTATGGGATAATGTGGGATGAACCCCCAAAAACGACTTCTTATCCGCAAGCTATAAATTATAACTTTAAATATTAGAAATATGAAATTGATAAATAAATTACTAATAATATTGTTAGGCTGTTCTTCCTGCGACCCAAATACACATGAATTTGGCTTCGAGATGTATAATCAATCGGATAGAGAAATAGATGTGTGTTTAAACATGTGGTATCTGGGTATCCATGATACTTTAGTACCTGCCTATCAAGACTATGATGCTACATCCCAATATAATTATGGATTTACAACCGTGGAAAAAAAATCAGCAAATTTGTTTATAGTACCTGGCTCAATTAGTACAGAAGAGATCTTTAGAATGGCTAATGATACGATACGCATCTTTATTTTTGATACTGATACACTTGCTAAATATTCTTGGGAGGAAATAAGTCGTAGCTATAATATCTTACAACGATATGATTTGACGCTAAAAGATATGAAACTTTTAAAACATGATATCTATTATCCTCCTACTCCCGCTATGAGTAATATAAAAATGTGGCCTCCTTATAGTAAGTAGGATTATCCCTTTTAAAAGCATCCTGGGAGTATTCTCTCTTCATGCTCAGGAGATAAATGAGGGACTGGCAGCTAGACTTGAGTCCAGGTCGCTTTGAAAAGGTGAAAAAGTGTAGTATTGGGTAATCATTGAATGAATCATTTAATGTTTAATTATGTCCGGATAAAACATTTTCCTCAACTAAAAGGTTATTTATGTAGTATGGTAACAAAGATACTATTTATTTATAATTTGTCATTATCTTTGTAGTCATATCATATCAATGATGTCATTGAGTAAGGAAGCTACACTTTTGAATTGATTAAGAATGAGTAATATCTTTAAAAAACTATTCTCCATATTGGGGAACGATGAAAGTAAACCGGACTTTCGGACCTGCTGTACCCCTATGGAGGTATTTGATAAACAGAAAGTAAAAGCCATTGTAAAACAGTGGCTTTTGTTCATTGCTGAATACGAAACCCTGCCTAATGACATCATTGCATTGAACTTCAACTTGTGGGAAGCTGTCGAAGAAAATGGGCAGAGCTGCTATACACTCGAACTGACAGGCTCTAAACAATATGACGCGGAAAATGATGACTGGGCCTGTGAAGAAGATTTCGATCCGAGAGAAAGGAACTGTGATGCTTTGCAACTTTCCAGCGAAATTCCGTGGGAGGAAGTACTGAACGGCCTGGTGGAAGTTCTGAAAGAGTTAAAGAAAGATCTGAAAGAAATAAGTCTTTTTCAGGTGAAACATATAACAGTTGGGTTTGCGGAAGGCGATCTGATAGTTATAAAATAGAAACCTTCCGCAATGTGTGTAAGCAGATCTGATCCTAAGGTCGTGCTACTTGAAGAATGAACTGGGCGTTTGCTTATATTGTTTCACAAAGCAACGGGTGAAATACTTGGGATCATTAAATCCCACCCGGTAGGCTATTTCTGATACAATGACGTTATTGGTGCTACTCTCTAATATTTTCTTGGCAATCTGTAGCCTGTATAATTGGATGAAACGTACCGGCGGAAGTCCGGTGAGTGATACGAATTTCTTATAAATCACTGTATAACTGATGTTCAGTCTTTCTGTCAGATCCTTTACACCGAATTGAGGATCAGTATAGTTCTTTTCCAGAATATTCATAACTTCGTTCATGAACTGCTGGTCGGATTGTCCCACTTCCAGCAGAATAGGATTCAAGTCTTGTTCTACGAATTTCTTCTGACGCAAATCCCTGTTCTTCAAGATGGAGTCTATGTGGGCTAATAATACGGATTGTTCGAAAGGCTTGGTGATATATCCGTCTACTCCGTTTTCATAGCTTTCTATCCGGGCAGTCTCACTTGAATTTGCCGTGAGAAGCAGGAAAGGAATGTGACTTAAAAGTTTGTCCTCGCGCAGTCTTTTGCAGAAATCGGAACCATCGCATACGGGCATCATTAGATCGGATACAATGAAATCGGGCACGATATTCTGGGCTGTCTTATAGCCTTGCTCACCGTTGTTTGCTTCAGCGATATTGTATTTTTCTTTCAGCATATTCTTGATATAATGACGCATATCGGGATTGTCTTCTACCAATAACAAAGTCGGCTTGCTCCTGTCTATAGGAATGAACGGCTCGATTTTGTCTTCAACGGGTACGGGCTCTTTATATTCCTCATGAATTTCATTCTCCGCTGCGTCCGCCAGCGTAATGGGGAAATATAATCTGAAAGATACACCTTCTTTTTCCGAACTCTTGACTTTAATCGTTCCGCCTAATAGGTTGATAAGCTCTTTTACGATGTGAAGTCCGATGCCCGTACTGCTCTGTCCGTAGTTTGTATATTTGTTCTGTTCGGGTATCCGGTAGAAACGGTTGAATATTTTGTCTATTTCGTCAGGAGCTATTATGCTGCCACTGTTGGTGACGGAGATAAACTGCATGAGTTTGTTCGACTTGTCGATGAATTGGTTGGCATGCAATGTGATTTTTCCTTTATCGGGAGTATGCTTGATGGCGTTGGATAATAGATTGAACAGTATCTTATGCAGGTTTTCCTTATCAGAATAGATATGGTCACTCTTCAGGCGGTATATCTTTTCAAAGCTGATGTTTCGTTCTTTCATCAGGTTGGAAAAGTCGGTTATTGTTGTGTTCAGGAACTTGCTGAAGTTGAATTGAGAGTAATTGAGCGTTAAGTTTTGGGTATCGATCTTGCGCAAGTCAATCAGTTGGTTGACCAGTGAAAGCAGGTATTGAGCATTCCGGTTGATAATCTGTAAGTCTTCTTTTTCCTTGGGATCGGTAGTTTGCCTGATAAGCTGGCTTGCCGGTCCTTGTATCAGGGTCAGGGGTGTTTTAAACTCGTGTGCGAGGTTGGTGAAATAGGATAGCTTCTCTTTGTTGATAGCCTCCATCTGTTCGGACATGATCTCTATCTTTTCTTTCAGAAGTTTCTGGATATGCTGTTGCCTTGCATTATACCAATAGATGATATAAAGCAGAATGGACATTATCAATATAGCGATAAGTGAGTAGAACCATCCTGTTTTATAGAATGGGGGATGTACAATAATGCTGAGACAGGTGGCCTCGGTAGACCAGGTGTTGTCATGGTTGGTGCATCGTATTTCCAGCGTATATTTTCCCGGCGGCAGGTTGGTGTACTTGGCGTTTCTCTTTACCAATCCTGTGTTCCAGTGCTCCTCCAGTTCATGAATGCGATGGAAGTAGAATACCTTTTCTTGTTCGATATAGTCCAGGCAGCTGAATGTGATTTCAAAGGAATTCTGTGGTGGATATAAATGCAGTTCCTTGGTTGTTGAGATACTTACAGGCAGATTGTCGCTGTTCAGATAAGGTATCAGCTGGCTGCCGTTACAGACAACGCTGGTGAGGGTTATCGTCCGCTGCTTTTGCTTGGGCAGGTTTACCAGCGGGCTGAATGTTACGAAACCATCAATAGTTCCCAGTAACATATTGTGATTGATGGTCTTACAGCCGGATCTTTTATAGAATTGGGGTACCAGCAACCCGTCTCCTTCATCGAACTTGAAGGCCCGTTTTGTATTGATATCGAAGAAGTAAATGCCTTTTAGGGTGCTGATCCATAAGTTCCCGTTCTCATCGTCCAGAATGTTCGAGATGCTGGTGTCCGAAAGACCGCAGCGCACGGCATAGTTTTTGAAGGTATATTTTTCGTTGTTACCGTTGTCTTCCAACAGGTAGATGCCATTTCCGAGGCTACCCAGATAAATCTCCCCTTTTTTAGTTTCGAATATACAAGTGATCTTTTCATTGATCTTGCTTTCGGGATCATCCAGTTTGTGCTGATAGTATATACATTCGTAGGTATTCCTGGAATCTTCCAGGTCGATGACGTACACGCCGTTTCCACCAATCCATAATCTTGACTGTGAGTCGATGAAGATTGTATTCATGTTATGAACGGGTTCTTTGGACTGTGTGTAGAACTTTAGCCGGTTGATGGCTCCCGTAGAAAAATCGAGTGTATTGATATGGTTGCCGTTGCATATCCACAATGCATTCCGGGCAGAGTCCAGGGCTATGTCATGGATGTCATCGGAAGTCAGGGAGGAGTTCAAACTGTTGTAATGTTCGAATACGGGATGTGACAGATTGTTTTTATCCAGTTTATCCAGCCCTCCGCCTATTGTTGATATCCAGTAATTGCCATGCAGATCCTGAATGATACCCGAGATGTTGTTGTGAGCCAGTGAGCGAGGATCTCCCGGATTGTGTTTGAAGAACGAAAAGGAGTCGGCACCTTTCCTCTTAATGGCAAGTCCGCCATCTACAATTCCTGCCAGGATATTTCCTTCTTTGTCTTCGAGCACCGTACTGATGATGTTGGGCACTCCTTTCTCATACCCTTGCAGTGAATAATTAAAAGTTATGCGTTGCGGAGCCATGATATTAATTCCGCCGAAGTCGGTCCCTGCCCAGATATTATCATTCTTATCAACAAATATCCGGTTGACGATATTATCATTCAGGGACCGGGCTTGTATACCTCTGCTGAAAGTAACGAATTGGTCATTCCGCTGGTATATGTTCACTCCGTTTCTGGTTCCGATAATGATGTCGCCTGATGAGTTTTTATCAATATCTGTGATGAAGTTGGAGGAAATGCTGTGAGGATCATTGGGGGTATGCTGATAGAGTATGCAGAACTGATTCTGGGTGTTATAGCAGTATAAGCCACTTTGGGTACCGATCCACAGATAGTCACCATACGAAAACAGGCGGTTGAAGATTAACTGTGAAGTATCTAAGTTTGCAACTACGGGTATATTGCTGTAATCCTGTTTACCCGAAGGAGTGAAATGCAATAAACACTTATCGCCTCCCGCCCAGATATCACTTCCATGTTTTACAATGGTTCTGATATCCACGTCTTTTTTCAATATCCGGATATCTTTTATCTGCCTTTCTTCGTCCAGAATGATGTAGGCCAGGCCGTCACTTTTACCTACCCAGAGATTATTGAAATCATCGACAAGCAAGGCCTGAACGGGAGAGTAAAGCACATTATTGTTCTTACCGGAGTATTCCTTATAGAAGTTGAGATTTTCGTGAAGGAGATCAATGCTCATGATGCCGGCTTCGGAAGCTACCCACAAATAATTGTTGTCGTCTTCGTCAATGTCATTGATGTAATTACTCTCAATAAACAGATACGGTTGCCTGGGAGCTGTGGAGTAGTGTTTCAGTTCGTAACCATCGTAACGGTCGAGCCCGTTGGAGGTTCCGAACCACATGAATGAGTTGTGATCTTTGTGTATGGCTCGGATAGAGTTGTCGCATAATCCGTTCCGGATAGTAAGATAAAGGTAATTGTATTGGTTTGGATTATCCTGAGCAAGCGCTAAACCCTGCCCTTGCAGGAAGCAGAGCAGGGTTATGATTAGCGCTATTGTCTTTGTATACTTCATATCCGGCATGGAGATTTAGTTACTGAAAACTGATCCAGTCGATTTCAACTTTACCGTTTCCTTTCAGGGACACATATAAATCGTGAATGCCGGTCGGAGCGGAACGAACCGAGGATTCAATATTCGTCCATTTATCGGTTTTGGGAACTTTTATTTCCGAGATAACCGGACCGTTTGTTCCGTTTATACGTATTTGCAGTGTTCCTCCATTGTCCGAGGTTACTCTTGCTTTCACTTTCCGAGGGGTACTATCTCCGAAGTTCACCCGGTTGTACTGCACCCATGCACCGTTTTTGCTCAATAAAGTTTTCCAGCCTTCGAATTTGTTTGCCTGGTTCAGGTAATCGATGGCTGCTCCCTGATTGCTTAACCGGCTGTAGCGATCCAGCTGAATTTCTTTCCGGGCGTCTGTTATGCCCACTCCGCGCAGGGTGGGGATTACTTTTTGGATAGTGCCGTCCGGGTTGAAGAATAAGGAGTCAATCCGTGCCGATCTGTTTTTATCGAATTCGGGGGAGTAATCGTTGTGGTGATAGAACAGATACCACTGGTCTTTGTATTCCACCAATGAGTGGTGATTGGTCCAGCAGTCGGTTGGTGATTCGTCCATAATGATACCCTTGAACTCAAAGGGTCCCATGGGGTTGTCTCCCATCGCATAAGCCAGAACTTCCGTTTTCTCCTTTACCCAGGGGAATGTGAAGTAATATTTTCCGTTGCGTTCAAAGGCGAAAGGTCCTTCTTTGAAGCCTTCGGGTAACCCTTGAATTTGCATGGGCTCTGAGGCAAGTTCAAGCATATTGTCTTTCAGTTTTGCTACTGACATTCCGCGGCCTGACCAGTATATGTAGGCTTGCCCGTCTTTATCAATGAGCACGCAAGGGTCGATGCCGTTGACTCCTTCAATGGGAGTGGCTTGCGGGGTGAAAGGGCCGTAAGGCTTGTCGGCTATGGCAACTCCGATGCTGAAACCGCGTTTGCCTTCACCTTTAGGGGTGGATGGGAAGTAGAAATAATATTTCCCATTCTTGTATACACATTCGGGAGCCCACATGGAATAGGAGTCAGGAGCTACCCAAGGTACATTTTCCTGGCTTAGGATCACTCCGTGGTCTGTCCAGTCTACCAGATTGTCTGACGAGAAAACATGGTAATCTGCCATACAGAACCATTCTTTCAAACGCTCGATGGGGCTTGGAATGTCATGTGAAGGATAGACATACATCTTGCCTTCAAAAACTTTGGCGGTAGGATCGGCAGTGAACTGATCCGTAATAATGGGGTTCTGAGCTTTTAATGTACCTATTATTACCAGAAATGCGGATAATAAAAATAGTCTTTTGTTTTTCATAAGTTAATTGTTTTTTATGTGCACGGGTTTTCTATTTCTTCATCCGGACACAAAGATAATGCAAATCGAATGTAGAACTTTCATGCTTGCATGAAAAAAATATTTTTATAGTAAAGTGACTTTGACGGATTGCAGGTCCCGGTCTGCGGAACTTGTTCCATAGAATAACTCGTACTCACCCGGTGCCACACGCATGGTGTTTGTAGAAGGATCAAAACATTCGAATGATTCGGATGGCAACTCTATCTTGACATCCTGTTTGGCTCCTGCTGCGAGTTCTACACGTGCATAGGCTTTCAGGGACTTTGATGGTCCGTCAGCATCATCTGTTTTGCGTATGTAAACCTGTACGACTTCAGTTCCGGACCGTTTGCCTGTGTTGGAGACTGGTACAGTCAAGGTCAGCGACTCATCTGTACGGAGTTGGGTTTTGTTGCAACTGGCTGTACCTACGGCGAAATCCGTGTAACTTAATCCGAATCCAAATGGGAACAGAGGGTCGGACATATACCGGTATGTACGTCCTTTCATGGAGTAATCCTCATAGTCGGGAAGTTGTTTCGTACTTTTGTAGAAAGTGACGGGCAGCTTGCCGGAGGGGTTATAATCACCGAACAGCACGTCGGCTACAGCATATCCACCCAGTTCTCCTCCATACCATGCCTGGAGAATGGCGTCGCAACTTTCTGTTTCGGGCAGTAATGCCATAGACGATCCGGAACAATTGACAAATACTACTTGTTTTCCGGCATCTTTCAGGGCTTTCAGGAAGTTCCGCTGTACAGCAGGTAATTCTATATCCGTACGGTCGCCTCCTTTGAAGCCGGGAATATTCACAGGCATTTCTTCCCCTTCCAGTTGTGGCGAAATGCCGCCTACGAAGACCACTACATCTACGCCTTTAAGTTTCGAAATGCTTTCACTGTAATTGATCGGGAATTCTTTGCCGAGGTTGAACTTCAGGTTTGCAGCCCAGTTTTCTACTTGTGCATAGAGTATTTCTATCTTATACTCTTTCCCTTTCTCCACTTGTAGCATGGTGCGGGTATCGGTGGTTCTCCAGGTGCGCCGTTTAGTCATTGACTTGCCGTTTACCAATAATTCAAAGTAACTGCAACCTTCGAGATTGAGGAGAATTTCGCCTGATTCCTTCGGAGTTAATACGGTTTCGTATTTGGCTGAGAACTTTTCAAGGTTCACTCCCGGGCCGAAAGTATGTAATCCGTATGTAGTCACGTTGATAGGCTGGGTGGTACGGAGCGAAGAGACAGGCTCTCCCTGGCGTTCCGGATTGTTCCAGAATGTAGCTTTTATGCCGGGTTTTCCATCTATGCTGCATTGGTCAAGATAGGACTCCAATGTTTGGTCATTCACCAGATCACAGCCTTTCATGTAGACGATCTGATTCTTTTTCAGCTTACTTTTGAAGCCGTCCAGGATGGTAATGGTCTGATTCGGAGTTCCGTTGTAGTTGCCCCACAGCATAGGTTTGTCATCGGCATTAGGACCGATAACCGCAATCTTGCGGATGGATTTACTTAAAGGCAATACATTGTTCTTGTTCTGTAAGAGTGTCATTGTCTGGCGTGACATATTCAGTGACAAATCTTTGTGAGCCTTACTGTTGACTACCGACATCGGTATTTTTGTCCAGTTCACTAATGACGGGTCATCCATTTCTCCGAGTTCAAAGCGTCCTTCCATCAGGCGGAGTACATGTTTGTCCACTTCTTCTTCCGTTATCAATCCTCTGGATACGGCTTCAGGCAGTTTCTGATAGGCATATCCGTATCCACATTCCACATCTGTACCTGCCATGGTTCCTTTAACGGCTGCATGCACGGCATCGGAGGAACTTTTGTGGGAAGTCCAGAAGTCGGCGATGGCTCCACAATCGGAGACTACGAGATATTTGAATCCCCATTCATCACGGAGTATCTGTTGAAGTAGACGGGTGTTTCCACAACAAGGATCATCGTCCAGACGCTGGTAGGCACACATCACTTCGCGTACATCGGCTTTCTGTACCAATGCCTTGAACGCAGGCAGGTAGGTTTCCCACAGGTCGCGGGGACTGACGTTGTTCAGATTGGCTGTATGACGGCTCCATTCCGGACCACTGTGTACGGCGTAATGCTTGGCGCATGCAAGTAGTTTGCGGTACTTCTCATTTTCAGGTCCCTGCAATCCTTTTACTACTGCAATGCCCATTTGAGAAGTCAGGTAAGGATCTTCCCCGTAGGTTTCCTGACCACGTCCCCAGCGGGGATCACGGAAGATGTTTACATTGGGAGTCCAGACGGAGAGACTGTGGAAACGGACGTCTTCCAATCCATTGCGTACGCGCTCGTTGTGTTTGGCACGCATTTCATCGGAGACTGCATTGAAGATTTCGAATACCAGTTTGTCATTGAATGAAGCGGCCATTCCTACAGGTTCGGGGAAGACGGTTACATTTCCTTGATTGGCTACCCCGTGAAGGGCTTCACTCCACCAATTGAATTTCTTTATTCCCAGGCGTGGAATGGCTTCCGAATCATCACACATCAAGAGAGCTTTCTCTTCTAAAGTCAAGCGTTTCACTAAATCCTTCGCTCTTTCTGCCGGACTTAGTTCAGGATTCTGATACGGCAATGTTTGTCCCCACCCCGATAGGGAGAATAACAAACCACAGGTTACTAATACCTTTTTCATAATGATGTTATTTTCATGGTATAAAATTATGTTTTTATCTAAGGATGATATTTCTCCAGTATTTTAATTTCGTCTCCCGAAATATCGACCTCGAACAATGTTGGTTTTCGTGGCCCCGGGTTCTCGGAGTCGAGGCTTTGGTGATGCAGACACATCAGCAACTTTCCGTCGAATGTACGGAACAACATACCGTGCCCTGAGTTATTGGATATCAGAGGAGTATTGCACTGAACCCAGGGACCGGCAAGTTTATCCGACTTGGAGTAAGCTACTCCCTGCGCACAACGGTTGTTGTTCCAACTGGACCATAGCATACCTAAACGTCCCGTACCCGTCCGGAATAGGAATGGGCCGTCTGCCACGTAGCCTTCTAGCGCCATACCGAAAGTGAGCTCACCTATCGATTTCATTTCTCTTGGCCATGGAGCATCGGATGCTCTGAAAAGGGTGGTAGAGGTTCCCATTGATTCTGATAGATCCGGAGCAAGTTGGATGTAGTTGATTATACCGTTTACGGTTTGCATCCATTCGTGACAAAATACCATATAGGGCACTCCGTCTTCTTCCCAGAAACTACCGTCGAGTGTAGACCAGCCTTCCGGCAGGTAGTTCTTGTCGCTGATGGGGTGGTAGGGGCCTGCTACTTTGTCGGAAGTAAGGATATGGGTAGCACGGCGTTGTACATTGTATCTGTTAGGTACAGTGTCTACTATGATCTTGGGATTGGTGAAGGTGACAAAACAATAGTATTTGTCTTTATATTTATGGAGCTCCGGGGCCCATATTCTTGGAGCGGTCCCAATCCAGGAGGTTGTATCTACAGTAATGTATTGATAGGGGCCTGTCCACATCTTTAGATTCGTGCTTTTCCATAAACTACCGCCACTTCCAACCAGATAATACATTTGTGTTTCTTCATCGGCCAGGATAAAAGGATCGCTTAGCTGCAAAGAGTCAAAGCAAGTGGTGTCTATCTTATCTCCTTCCTTGCCGCCGATAAATGCATATTGCTTTACCGGTTCCGGGCTCTTAATCTGGTTACAGGCAACCAGACTAAGAACGAACAGAGTTATTGTGAAATGAAACAGTATCTTCATAGTTGCAAGTATTATTAAAACTACATCTGTATTATTTGAAGCATCATTTGAATATCAAGCCTGGGCCGGCTATGATACTTTCCAAAATAACTATTCGAATGTTAATGTTAAGTGCAAAAATAACAGGTAATCCCCTTAATAAAGGGTATAAAACTGTTTTTGAGGAGGATTTTTCTTGCTGCCAGGGCGTATATGTGGCACAAGTGTTATATTTGCAGGACACAAATCCATGGCAGCCTGCTTCCTGAAAAACTCAGTCATCTTTTTAAAAGTCTGCTCATTGAAAGTTATAGGACCGTGCTGTCCCTGGGGTACGGTAATAAACTCTTCCAATCGTCCTTTTGCACTTAAAGCATCTTTAAAGAAGACACTCTGGCAATGAGGAACAACGGTATCGGCATCCCCATGAATCACCAAAAACTTCGGGTCCTTTTCGTCGATATAAGTCATCGGATTCAAAAGGGTCAGCACATCCATGTGTTCAGCCGGTGTCCCTCCTATCAAGGCCGCCTCAGGTGAATCTACCCCTTTGGTCGTAGCACAGTTTTCCATGCGCGTCATGTCTATCGGTCCGAACCAATCCACCACTGCATCCACCCGGCTGCTAAAGGAAGTGCAATCTCCCACATTTCCTTCGATGTCCATCTCCGTATCACCCACCTTATATACTTTGACTCCATTGGTAGTGCCGGCCAGTGAAGACAAATGGCCGCCCGATGAAAATCCGGTGATACCGATAAAGGATGTATCGAGCCGGTATTCATCAGCATGGGCACGGATAAAGCGCACAGCTGCCTTCACATCATTGATCTGCGCCGGAAACTTCGCATCGCCACTGGAACGATGGTTGATGGAAACCACCGCAAATCCCCCGTCGAGCAACGGTTTCCCCATCGCCTGGAAAGCCATCTGCTTCATATTATTGGCAAACCAGGCGCTACCGTAGATCAAGACCACCACTTTATATTCAGTCTGTCCTCCATCGGGCAGATAAATATCGAGTTTATGTCCCTCCAGACTGTCATTAGCATAGTTGATATCAGTCCATTGCGTAATCTGTCCGAAAGACATGAATGAATAGAACAACGCACACACAAATCCAAAAACAAGTTTCATATTTTTCAGTTTATTAAAAAGTTGACAATTATTTAAAAAGAAGCGGAGCAAACTCATTCAATGCTCTGCGCCACGTGAGCCATTCATGGGCCGTATCGGGAGATTCATAATACACATATTTAATTCCCTGTTTGTCCATCATCTGCCGGAAAGCCTTCACTACTCCGGGGAAAGGATGCGGTTCGGCCGTACCAAGTCCCAGAAAGAAAACCTTAAACTGAGCGTTTACAGCCTTAGCATCTTTAAACTTCCCATTAAGGAAAGTAGTTGCATCCAGCGGTTCGGTACTCGGATAATTGGACGTACCACTGAAACCACCATAATAGGCAAAATGCCCGGGATTATTCATGGCAATATGCATAGTTTGGTTAGCCCCCATCGACAATCCTGCAATGGCGCGGTCTTCACGACCGGACAAGGTACGAAACTTAGCATCAATCATCGGAATGACTTCGTTCATCAGCACTTCTTCAAAAATAGAAGCAGCAAAAGGCGACTTTTCACCGGGCTTCGTAGCGTATCCATTGTCCATTACCACCAACATAGGAACTGCCTTTCCGGCGGCAATCAGATTGTCCAGAATCAAATTGGTCTTACCTTGTCTTCCCCATCCCGTTTCGTCCTCAAAACTACCATGTTGCAGATAAAGCACCGGGTAACGTTTATCTTTATTATCCCCATATCCCGCCGGAGTATAAACAAAACAACGCCTCCATGCTTTTGTCAGATTGGAATAATAATTCATCTCACTCAGCAAGCCGTGAGGAACATCTTTCAAGGCATAGAAATCGGCATCATGAGCCGGAACCTCTATACCACTGCCCCAACGACCCGCTCCATAGAAATAAATGGTACCCGGATCAGGAACAGCTGCTCCGTCCACATTCAGCTGGTAATAATGGAATCCCTCCTGTTGCGGAGCGGACTCGCCTGTCCACACACCCTTTTCATCTTTGGTAAGGTCATACTTCACGCCACCCAAATCGAGCTGTACTACCTTTGCTTCGGGTGCCGAAATTTGTACACGAACCTTACGCTCCGAATTGACCTGAGGATAAAGCTTCCCCGGTTGATTCACTTCCGATGGTTTGAAATCCTCCACTGTCTGCGCAAAAGATGGTAAGCCTACGCTTACCATCCATGACATCATACTCCAAAATAAAATTTGTTTCTTCATAAATTAGATATTACTTCTTAAATAAATTCGGTAAAAATTCATTCAGACATCTGCGCCAGGTAAGCCATTCGTGGGCTGTTCCCTGCGATTTATATGAAGCTACACGGATATTCATGCCTTGCAGAGCCTCAATAAGTTGTGCGGTTCCCATATTTTCTTCCGTTCCGCAGCCCAGGAACAAGTAATGTACTTTCTTGTTGAAAATATCGGCATCAGCAAACACTCCATTGAAGGCATTCTTTACATCCAGTCCGAAGATAGCTCCACTGAAACTGCCAATATACGAAAATTTATCAAGATTGGTCAAAGTAATGTCGAAAGTTTGCTTGCCCCCCCATGACAGCCCCGCCATAGCACGGTGTTCGCGGTCAGTATAAGTACGGAATGTTTTGTCCACCATCGGGATAAGGTCATTTATCATCAGAGTGGCAAAAGAAGAACCATACAGGTTACGTTCATCATTCACATTCTTTCCGGGACGCGGGCGGAATCCCACTTCTACATCGCCACTTTCCATCACCACAATCATGGGCACACATTTACCTTCGGCAATCTGGTTATCGAGAATGTTGTACATGTAGCCCTGTGTGCTCCATCCGGTTTCATCCTCGCCCATGCCGTGTTGCAGATAAAGCACCGGATAGCGTTTCTTTGTATTTTTTTCATATTCGGCGGGAGTATAGACCACGCAACGACGGAAACGCTGCTGGCTTTCAGCATAGTAAGTACAGGTGCGCACCTGTCCGTGGGGCACATTCTGTGGGCGGTAATAATCGCCTTCTTTACCCTCAGGCACTTCTATCCCACTTGCCATACGGCTACAGCCAAAGTATGTGCAACTCATAGGGTCAATAACCGAGAAGCCGTCCACCAACAAGAAATAATAATGGAAACCAACTACCAACGGATCAGTCTTTACTGTCCACCAACCATGTTCATCCTTGTCCATATCATATTTCTTACCACAAATATCCACCTGCAAACGTTTTACATCGGGCGAGAAAATACGGAAATAGGCGCGGCTTTCCTTGTCCAGACGCGGAAAATCACAGCCATGCATGTTTGACGAAGCTTCCACCGTATTCTTCATTATTTCCTCTGTAGTGGGAAGTTCTTTACCCATCATCTTCAACATGGCGGCGGCATAGCGGCGGCCCAAAACGCGATAACCGGCAGCATCAAAGTGCAGATGGTCGGCAGCACAGCTCAAGCCTTTTGACGAAACAACGGCACAGTTCTTTATCACCTGCGGCAAGGTTGCTATGATCGGATTCATGGCGGCACAAGTACCCCCGTGGTCGGCATTCACTACCTCACCGGCCAGTAAAGGAACTTCTTCAGCTTTCAAATTTAAATCAGCCAGCAAGTTGTCATATACATCCTTTACTTTTGCAGGCCATTCCTCTTCTCCCGTGTTCGATTCACCCTGGTGCAATAAGATACCTTTTATCACGCCATCTTTCTGTGCTATTTTAGCCATCTCCACCAAGCGGGCATAAGGATCGTTGTCATACTCCTTGAGCATACCCAACATCCATTGCGGAGCTGTCTTGATATATTCCCCGCGCTTGTCTTTCTGGAAAAGTTCTATCTTGCAGCCGCCCACTGCTACATGCACCACACCCACACGTACATTTTCCGGAAGGTTCTCTATCATTGTCCGCCCAAAGTAGTCTACGGGAGTCAACCCCGTACGCTGACGACACAGCGGAGCACGTGCCGGATACCATTTACCCTTTACCCTGCCCAATTCTTTATTGTCTACAGCTGACAACACTTGGAAACGCGGACTTACCAATGTGTCCTGAGCCTCATAGCGGGCATTCCCTTCCATGTTCGATTGTCCCAGACACAGATAGATATAAAAGTTTGCATCTTGTGCAGATACAGTCAGGCTTGTAAGAAGCAGACCTGCCAACAAAGCCATAATAAGTTTTATACTTTTCATTTTTATTTTATATTGATAATAAATATAATAATTTGCTCTAAGTTTTTCGGCATTGCCGGTGAGTGCGTAAAACAAGCATGCGATAAATAATAACAGCTTTTTCATTCTATTCAATTATAAGGTTTCTACTCGTTTGCTTTCAAATGCAGTAAGTGCATTGCAAAGAAAGACTTTTTTTGCGGTTTAAATCACTTCCCATGTAACATAAACCTTTCTCTATAGCTCATTTCCATAAAAAAGTAGAACTTATCGGGCAATTGGATAAAAGATAAGGTGAAGGATGTGAGGGCTGAAAAGCGGATATATTGATGGTCTACTCATAACGACAAAAAGGCCATACTAATATTTCTTTCAGTATGGCCCTCATGAACTTTACCTATAATATCTATCGTCCTATTGAAATAATGAATATCATTTTTATTAATTTGCCCAACCGCGTACCTGATGTATTTGGTCGTTGATTTCGATTATATTTTGTGGAAGTGGCCAGTATTCGTTCTTGCCCTCAACGAATTTAAGTGTAATGTTAGCTTCGGCATATGGGTGACGTATGTCATACACAAGCTTGTGAGGTCTACTGCCACCGGAAGTCCAATATTCGTCAGTTTGATAAGGAACGTTATCAAGCACCTTGTCGTAGCACTGCTTGGCAATACCCCAACGAACGATGTCGAACCAACGGCAGCCTTCGAACCAAAGTTCATATTGCTTTTCGTTTTGAAGCACTTCGAGGTCAACAGTGGCAGATACGGTTGCTGAACCTGCGCGTTGCTGAATCTTGTTGATATACTTCTTAGCTTCATCCGGCTGACTTGATAAACAAGCTTCTGCATAAATCAGATAAGCTTCACCCAAACGGGCAATGCAGAGGTTTGTATTGTTACAGTTGTCACCTACAGAGAGGTCAGCGTCGTTAGGATGCATCATCATCTTCACTTCCATCACGTCACTACGAGAGAATGAACCATAAGTATTGGTGATACCACGGTTTTCGTCAAATTCTTTATCTGCGCGAGTAGTGCAAGTAGCATCGCTTTTCCAACCGCAGAGTTTTTCATCGTAAAAGAATTCGTCAGAAGTCAAGAAAGTAGCTTTACGACGATAGCTGTCACCATCGTTTGCCAGCATTTTGTGAGCAAACTCATGATTGATAGAGCCACCACCCCAACCACCGGCTGAGCAAATAAGTGGACTCGTACCACCACCTTTAATATCATCACCACGCCAGTTGAGTACGTTGGCCACCATCCAACGGCCACGATTATTACCACCTCTCCATGAGTCTGTACCACCTGCGGCCGCTGTATTAGTAACATAGTTGAATTCGAAAATCTTTTCTTCACAACCATCACCTTCTACGTGGAACAAGTCACGGAAACGTTCACCCGGAACGAGGTCGTAGTTTTGAGACTCTACAAGGGGTTTCATTACGCTAATCACCTTGGCATTGTCACCTGCAAAAAGAGCAGACTTACCGGCTACGAATCGAGCGAAACCTTGAGTTACAACCCAAGCACCTTCTTGATCATTCTTACCTTTACGTTCGGGCAAGTCAGAAAGAGCCTCTTCACATTCTTTCACGCACCAATCAAAGATAGCCTTCTGTGACTCTGCATTCACCGGTTTTTCATCGGTGATGAGGTGATCAATCAAAGGGGGCTGATAATACACCTGTGCAGCCAGCATGTGTGCCCATGCACGCATCACCTTAGCTTCGGCAACAGCTTGTTTCTTAACAGGAGTATCAGCTGTTTCACCAAAATAGTGAATTATCAAGTTGGCAGAATAGATTGCCTTATAGATGTGATTATAAAGCGTACTGATAGGGGCATAGCTGGGATCATAACGGAACTCATTAAGTCTACGGAAATCTGCATGGTCGTCAATGTTACCACCGGCTGCAAACACGTCGTCGGCAGAGTAGTTAAGACCCATGATATATGCATTCCAGATACCTTCAGTAGCACCGATTTCTCCGATATAAGTAGCATACATGGCTGTCAACGCGGATTCGGCATCCGCATCAGTCTTGTAGAAGTTAGCTGTACTGCTGGTTGCTTTCTGTTCCACATCAAGCATGTCTTCACACGCAGTAAACATCATACTTGAAAGCAAAGCGATTGATAAAAATATTTTTTTCATATCTCTTTCGATTAATTATAATTAGAATGTAACACTTACGCCAAATACCATCTTTTTCATGATAGGATATGCACCCTTGTCGAGACCCGGACAGTTGTATTCATTTGTACAGGTTTCAGGGTCGAGACCCGGATACTTGGTGAATGTGAAGAAGTCGTCCAATGATACGTAAAAACGTGCGTTGTCGATGAATACTTTATTGGTGATTCTCTTAGGCAATGTGTAACCAAGTTGAATTTGCTTAATCTTGAAGAACGAGCCATCGTAAACCATGGCAGATGAACGCCAGAATGTACCGCTACCTGTTACAGAAGCTGCGTCAGGAAGTTTGCCAGACTTGAAGTCTTTATAAATACCTTCTGATAAGTTGTTGTAGCCTGAACGATAGAGACCGTAGTAGACATCGTTACCGGCAGCACCGGTACCGAACAAAGTGAAGTCGAACCCCTTGTATTCAGCATTCAAGGTAATACCGTAAGTCAAAGTAGGAAGACCGGAACCGATGTTGGTCATGTCCTCAGCTTGTGGGTCGTTGGTCAATTCGCCATCTTTGGTGTAGTATTGTGCAGTACCGTCAGCAGCACGGCCCGCATACTTAAAACCGCGCATGTACCATATGGGTTCGCCTTGCTCGAAGTAGCAACGAACAACTTCGGGAGATGCACCTTCAACAGTTGCGCCGGAAATACGTTCGATAGATGGATCGAGGTAAGTCACTTCATTGTGAAGTGTGGCCATGTTAGCAGATATGCCATATTTGAAGTCACCGATATGGTCTTTCCAGCTAAGTTCTACTTCGAAACCGCTGTTTTCAACTTTACCGGCGTTCATTGTCATAGAAGAAACACCTGATTCAGGCATAGTGGGAGCACTTACAAGCAAGTCCTTGGTATTCTTCTTGTAATAGTCGAGACCAACGCTCAATCTGTCGTTTAAGAAACGGAAGTCAGCACCCAAGTCGATTTGTTCTGAAGTTTCCCAAGTCAGGTTAGGGTTGGCAATACCGTTAGGCATTGAACCAAAAGTAACGGCACTTGTTGAACCATAGTTATAGAATTGTGAATTCGTATTAATACCGGCTGTATATGCATAGTTACTCAATACGTTTACGTTACCATTCTGTCCCCAAGATGCACGGAGCTTACCGTATGACATGATGCTTGGATTGACGTTATCTTTGAAGAAGCTTTCGTTTGAGAATGTCCAGCCTGCAGATGCAGAGAAGAACTTACCCCAACGGTTGTCTTTCGAAAGTTTAGAAGAGTCGAATGCATCGGCACGGAAGTTAGCCTGAACGCTATAGCGGTTGTCGTAGCTATAAGTTACACGGCCGAAGTAAGAGAGTGCTCGAGTAGTGCCCTTTATGCCGCCGATGTTCTTCGTTGTTCCTTCATTAGCATTTACACAATCGAGGTAGATGAAGTTAGAAGAATAAGCTTTAAGGATGTCCGAACCGGAAGCATTGGCGCTGACAAAATTTGAATCGCTTTGGCGATATGACATACCGGCCATGGCACCTACAGCGTGTTTGCCGGCGAAGATATCGTTATAGTTGGCGAAGTTTTCCCATTGATACCAAGTAGAGTTTCTACTAGCGCCAGAGATAATGTAGTTGTCACCTTTGGTTTGACCATTGAGGTAGTAGGGGTATTGATAGTCAGATTCGTTGTTGAAGGAGATACGATAACCCAAACGAGAAGTGAAAGTCACTTGCTTGACAGGAGTAACGTTCATGTAAGCGGTACCATTAACGTTTACGCCACTGTTGCGTGATTCTGAACGGTCGCGTTGCGAGAAGGGGTTGCCACCGGCAAGACGTTGGTTGAAGTAGGAAGTAGCATAATAGCCGTTTTCATCACCAAAGAGAGTGTAGTTAGAATCACCTGCTTGAATTTTATTGTAGTAGTCACGATATTCACCCAACATTTGTTCCGGTTTTGTCCAGTAGAGCGGAGTCAGCGGGTCAATCAAAAGAAGCATCTCGAAGGAAGAACCATAACCTTGTTCGGATATACCACGAGTACTCCATTTCTCAATAGAGGTGTTGGTACCTACTTTCAACCAATCCTTAATCATATAATCGGCATTGATTTGAGCAGTAAGACGTTCGTACTTATCTTTGCTACCCTTAACGATACCGTCTTGGTTCACATGGTTCACACTTAAGAAATATGAACCGCGGTCGTTGCCACCTTCTAAAGTAAGGGTGTGTTGTTGAGCCCAAGTATCTTCGAAATAAGCCTTCAACCAGTCTGTATTGGTATTAGGATCCCATCCGTATTGAGTTTGAGCATCAGCCAAAGCGGCATTCACAGATTCAGCGCCAAGCTGCATAGTCATCCAGTCCTTGAATTGAGTAGCGTTAAGAAGACTGGGTACGTCACCGAGTGATTGGTTAGTCCACTTGCCGCTATAAGTAATAGAACTTCGTCCTTTTTTACCCGATTTAGTAGTGATAAGAACAACACCGTTGCCGGCTTCAGCGCCATAGATAGCAGCCGAAGCAGCATCCTTCAATACTTCCATTGATTCAATCATAGAAGGATCGAGGTATTGGATAGAGCTGACTTGCAAACCATCAACAATCAACAAAGGACCGATGTTGTTTGAGTTTGAAGAATAACCACGAACGCGGATTGATGCGCCTTGACCCGGTTTACCGGAACCATTCAGAATTTGTACACCCGATGCCTTACCTTGCAAAGCAGCGGCAGCATCGGTAGTAGACAAACCTTTCAGCTCATCGGCCTTTACTGAAGCTACCGAACCGGTAAGGTCACTCTTGCGTTGCACGCCATAACCTACAACCACTACTTCGTCAAGTACTTCGGTGTCTTCTTCCAGACGGAAGTTGATTACGTTACGACCACTCACTTTTACAGTCTGTGACTTGTACCCTATAAAAGATGCTTCAAGGGTAGCATTACTACTTTCAACTGATATAGAATAATTACCATTGAGGTCGGTAATACAACCGTTGTGGGTTCCATTCTCCAGAATAGTCACCCCAATCATCGGCTCAGAATCATTGGCCGAGACAACAGTACCCTTGACTTGAAATTGCGCCGATGCTGACATACATGCCAAAAGCATAAGCATAAACAGAAAAGGAATCTTCTGATTTTTTTTGACTACATTTTTCATCATAATTAGTTTAAGAATTAATAATTGCGTTTTTCATTCATCATTAGCTACCGCTACAATAGTTCTCTAGCTATCATCATACATACATTTCATAGTTTTCAATTATTTAAGATTAATATAAGAGAAAGGCAATTCATTTTTTAACTCTGAATCGGCAAGACAACTGCTGAGTCGCATTATTAATTTAAACTGGTTGCCTGAGCCGATTCATTATTTTTGAGTGGGGTTACCCGTTCATAGCACTTTAAGGTAATAGGGTTTGTTGTTAATGATCACGGAAATTCCATTTGGAATTATCACTGTTCATATCGAATTCGCCGAGAGAAGGAGTGCTGTCTCCTACGGATACCAGAACCAGTTCCTTGTCAGTTCCCGGCACTTCTTTGGGCATGATCCGGTAGGTGCCGTCTGTCAACTGGTCGATTCGCCACAGTTGTTCGGGGGCTCCCGTGAACTCAGGAACTGTCACGACTTCCGCATCTGTCGTGGCGGCCAGTGCGCGATTGGTTCCTTCAATCACAATCTTGTAATAAGGGCCGCCCAGATATCCGCCTCCATCGGGCACGGCAGTAATGGTCCACTTCTGATGAGGACGGAACATATAATCGCCGATTCTTACGTTGATTTTTCCTTGTGGCCAAGTCCCGATCACATCTTCCAACGTCTGCGATTTCAAAGGTACGACGGGCGTGTCATCTTTTTCCCAAAAGCGGTGTCTGGTATATTCCATACGTACAAAATCGACGGCAAGTTCAAGGGCATACCCTCTACGCTCGGATTCAATCTCATACGTTCCCTCTTTGAAGACCTCGCCGGCAACGGGCCAGCTGTTCTTCCATAAAAGCGGGCGTATGCCCAGCACACTGCGGCCACCCCGGTCGAAATCGGCCTCAAAGTGGCATGACATCTTCTCCACTCCGTCGGCTACTTTGAAAAGCCCGAAGTGTCCCGGACCGGTTTGGCGGTTACCTGCGGCAATCACCATCTTGCCACCGCCTTCCAGCATTTTTCTTCCCATATTATCGACATACGGCCCCGTCACTTTGCGCGAACGGCCGACAACAATATTGTAGGTGGAGTTCGGGCCATCGCAGCAAGTGCCGTGTGTTCCCAGAAGATAATACCAGCCATCACGATAGATCAGATCGGTTGCTTCACAGTCAATGGCGATGTCGATTTCTTTGTTGCCCTCCATCCGTTTGCCGGTTGCGGGGTCGAGTTCTACAAGCCTGATAAAGCCGAAATACGTGCCGTAAGACAACCACAAGCGTCCGTCTGTCGGGTCGAGCAGAAGCCCGGCATCAATGGCATCGCAATCTTCATCATTCACTGAGGAGGCCACTTCTATAGGCTCCGTATATTTAAAATCCGGGGAATTGGGGTCTAGGGTTTTATTCCACATGGTTAATACTTTGCCGCTGTGTCCTCCGCCGAGCCCTCCTCCTGTGGCACTGTAAGCAATCAGATAGCGGTCGCCAATTTTCACGGCATCGGGTGCGGCGCCTCCGCCGGGCCTTACTCCACCACCATTCCATGTCCAGCCGTCTTCAGATATCAATCCGCCTCCACCTGTGCCGAAAGTGTAATATTTACCATCGCACTCCATGATAGTGGACGGGTCGTGGATGTATGGAGTGCCGATTTGTGCAATTGCTTTTTCAGATGTCAATACAAACATCAGGGCTGCCGTGCCCAAAAGTATAGCTTTTGTTTTCATGATCATTTATAGCTGATAGTAATGTTTTTAACGGGTGTTCCATTCTCATTGAGGAAGCGAACACAGAAATCACTCATTCCGGGACCGTTGATGATGGCTCCGCGAATGATGTTCTTGCCCTTCTTTAAAGTCAGCCGGCGCGAAAGGCAGTCATCCTTGACCATACGCCGGTCGCCCGAAAGAATAACGGCTTCCTCACCGTTCAGCCACCACATGGATGCGGAGTTGGAACCTACTGACATCCGGATGTTCTCCATGTCTTCGGGACATTCTATGACTGTGACTGCCCAGAACAGCACGCCGTACACTTGTTTCTTCAGGCCGGAGGCAAAACGGAAGAGCTTCACGTTGAACAGCTTGCTGTCGAGCGCGTGCCAGGTTAGCTTTTGTTTGCCTACTTTCACTTTATCCCCGTCTTTGGGCAGAACGGTGAATTGATTGGGGAAATACTCGGTTGCAAATGCTTCGCGAATGTAACTGTCGGTAAAGACCGTGTTGGAACGGTTGGGCTTGTCGATGGGTTCCAGCAACAGCCAGCGCTGGATAAAGCCCTCACTGTCCGGTGACATCGTACTCGTGGTTACCGGAGAAAAGTAGTCTGACAACCGGGGGGACGCTTCATTCTTTTGAGCATAGCCATGTAAACCCATCATAGCCGCGATACAAGCCGCCAACAATGATTTTCGATGGAAGATATTCATCGTTATAGTCTGTTTTATTGATTATACATTATTTCGTTTTAAATAATAGGGGAGCAAACTCTTTCAGACATCTGCGCCAGGTCAGGAACTCGTGGGCAGTGCCCGGAGACTCATAATAGATTGTATTGATTCCTGCGGCCTGCAAGCCGTCACTGAGGTTCTTGGTTCTTTCGGGATGTTCTTCCGAACCGATACCCAGGAAGAAGACGTGTACCTTGTCGTTGAATGCTTTACGATTTTTGAATGCCCCGCCGTACACGGTATCGAGTTGCTTCAGATCGATGCTGCCTGCTCCGCTGAATCCGCCGATATAGGCAAACTTATCCAGATTGTTCAGGGTAGTGTTGAAAGTAAGAAGTCCGCCCCAGGAAAGTCCGGCCATGGCACGGTTGTCCCTATCGGTCAGTGTTCGGAAATTGGAGTCGATATGAGGAATGATTTCATTCACTAAGATAGCAGGAAATTCTGCACCGAATCTTTTTCTTGCACCGTCAGGAGTTTCACCCGGATTGGTCTTGAACACCTCGATATTGCCATTGTCCATGACTACGATCATTGGTTTGGCTTTACCTTCGGCAATCAGGTTATCCATAATGAAATTCATCTTGCCCTGGTTTGCCCAACTCGTTTCGTTTTCTCCCATACCATGTTGCAGGTAGAGCACCGGATACTTCTTGGTAGGGTTCTTGTCATATTCCGCTGGAGTATAAACGATACATCTGCGCCATTCTTTGCGGATATCAGAGTAGTACCAGCTTTGGCTGATCAGTCCGTGAGGCACGTTCTTGATGGAATAGTAGTCCACATCTTTCTCCGGGATTTCAATACCGCTTACCCATTTGCCCATACCGAAGAATGGTTTGCCATTGGGATCGGCGGCACTTACTCCGTCTATTATAACCTGATAGTAGTGGAAGCCTATTACTTCAGGTTCTTTTGATACGAGCGACCAATATCCGTCTGCCTCTTTGGTCATTTCACCTCGGAAACTGATTTCTACTTTCTGGGCGTTGGGAGCGTGTATCCTGAAGTGTACACGTCTGTCCTCACCTATACGGGGATAATCAGCCCCATTGATGTTATGCTCATTGGGAGTGGTTCCTGCCGGAAAATCTTGTTGCTGGGCATTCATTGTGAATGGGAGTACTAACAAAGAAGAAAAAATAAGTTTCAATACATTTTTCATAAGCATTAGAATAAATTAGATATAAAATTAATGATTCAGTGAATTTGTCTATTCAGTGGATGTTGAGCGTAAAATTACTCTGCTAATGCTTTGTGTTGGATTACTATTTTGCTTTCGGGGAGGATTTTTTTAGGAGGGTAAGATTAATCCACCGGATAGAAAGAAAAATCCCCTTCCTGATATTGAATAGGAAGGGGATTATAACCCGTTTTTTGCCTTATATGGAAGGGATTTAGTACAACAAAGTCACCTTAACTTTATGCCTTACGCTTGCGATGTCTCCAGCATATTAATCAGTTGTACCCGCTGGATAGAAAAACTATTGCTCTCCTTCTGTACATACTTCAATAATTCAAGCCCATCCTGATGAAGCTTGGATTTCCGCAGCAAGTCGTCTGCTTCCATATCATCAGATATCTTCAGCATAGTCATGGCGGCAAGTTCTATTTTCCCCATTTCATTGGGATCGCCTTTATACCGGTCTACCAGTTCTTGCGTATCCATACTTAACAGCTCATCGGTAGGGAAACCTAATATCTGCCGGGTCAGACCGTCATATTCAGTCCATTCATTCCAGCGATACTTCTTTTTCTTGAGCAGGGCGTTCACAATCAAAGAAATGATCTCTTGAATCATTCGTATCAGGTAATCTTGTTTAATCATAATTATCTATGTTTTTATAGGTGATGGTAAATCCGGTTAATTGTTTCTCGGAGCTTTGACAATTCCGGCTTTTTATAAAGCAGTACTTTGTGCTCACAAAATTAGTGATATTTTTAAGATATCGCTGAAAATCCATACCTTTGTGCACATTAATAATATAAGGTATAGCAATTTCCATGAATAAGATAACTTCCGTATGCGTATATTGTGCTTCGAGCACCAAGATTGATTCCGCTTATTTTGAAGCCGCCCGCGAATTGGGTACTTTGTTGGGACAGCGCCACATCCGTCTGATAAATGGCGCGGGAGGCATCGGATTGATGAGTGCTACCGCTGATGCAGTGCTGGCGGCAGGCGGAGAGGTGACCGGTGTTATTCCTCACTTTATGGTGGAACAAGGCTGGCAACACAAGGGGCTTACGGAGATGATAGAAGTGGAAAACATGCACCAGCGCAAGCAAAAAATGGCGGATCTGAGCGATGCTGTCATCGCATTGCCCGGTGGATGCGGCACTTTGGAAGAATTACTGGAAATTATCACTTGGAAACAACTGGGTCTCTACCTGAATCCTGTTGTCATCTTAAACACTAACGGCTTTTTCGATCCCCTCCTGGCTATGTTGCAGCGTGCTATGGACGAAAACTTTATGAGGCAGCAGCACGGTGCCATCTGGCACGTAGCAAGCACTCCGCAGGAAGCTGTCGAACTGATTCATACCATACCTGTCTGGGATAGTTCCATACGTAAGTTTGCGGCAATATGATCGGGCTCTTGTTGACATGGATAGCGGGTTTTGAGGGGATGCCCATTCCTTATTCTCCTAAGTTGGACGATGGGATCACAGTGCTCCTGTTGTGCTGCTTTTTCATGTCAGCCTATGTATTGTCCCGCAGTCGCAAGTTCCTGGTGCAGTTGGTGAAGGACTTCCTTCTCAATCGTGAACGAACCAGCATCTTTGCCGCTACCACCGCTACGGATATGCGCTATATGTTGTTGCTGATTCTACAGACTTGTGTGTTGGCTTCCGTCTGTACTTTCAACTATTTTGTTGATGTCAGGCCGGAGTTGGGCGAACACGTCTCTCCTTACGTTTTGCTCGGGGGATATCTCGTACTGGCTTTGCTTTATCTTTTCTGGAAGTGGGTGACTTACTCTTTTCTGGGCTGGATTTTTTTTGACGCGAGTCGTACCGGTCTTTGGATGGAGTCCTATTCTACTCTACTTTACTACCTTGGATTTACCCTTTTCCCGTTTGCTTTGTTCCTTGTTTACTTCGATTTAAGTCTTCAGGCAACTGTGATAATCGGTTTATTTTTGGTCTTTTTTACTAAAATATTGATGTTATATAAGTGGATAAAGCTTTTTTGTGGCAATTTATATGGCATTTTGCTTTTAATTTTGTACTTTTGTGCCCTTGAAATCATACCTTGTTTTATCATGTATCGAGGTGTGTTACAACTAAATGATTATTTGATAATAAATTTTTAGGACGTTGAAAATTAAGAAAGTACTTGTGTCGCAGCCGAAACCGGCATCAGAGAAATCTCCTTACTACGACATCGCCCAGAAGTACGGTGTGAAAATCGATTTTCGCCCGTTTATTAAGGTGGAAAGTGTATCTGCTAAAGAATTCAGACAGCAGAAAGTGTCTATTCTGGATTACACAGCAGTTATCTTCACATCGCGTCATGCTATTGACCATTTCTTCCACCTGTGTACAGAATTGCGTGTAACCATACCGGAAACTATGAAGTATTTCTGTGTGACAGAAGCTGTTGCATTGTACATCCAAAAGTATGTGCAATACCGCAAACGTAAGATCTTCTTTGGAAATACCGGAAAGTTTGAAGACTTGTTGCCTTCTATTGTTAAGCACAAGACCGAAAAGTATCTGGTTCCGATGTCGGATGTACATACGGATGAGATTAAGAATCTCTTGGATAAAAACAAGATACAGAACGCAGAAGCTGTTATGTATCGCACAGTAAGTAATGATTTTACTTCAGAAGAAGAGTTTGATTATGATATGTTGGTGTTCTTTAGCCCTGCAGGAGTGACTTCTTTGAAGAAGAACTTCCCGGACTTCCAACAGAAAGAAATCAAAATCGGTACGTTTGGCTCCACTACTGCCCAGGCTGTACGTGATGCCGGACTCCGCCTCGACTTGGAAGCTCCCAGTGTACAGGCGCCTTCTATGACGGCTGCGCTGGATATGTTCATCAAGGAGAATAACAAAGGAAAATAATTTTAGAGTTACGAGCTACAAGCTACGGGCTACAAGTGCCATGCGGAAGCAGCATGTCATTTACAGCTTAAACTTGTAGCTCGTAACTTATTTACTGCGAACTACTTGTAGCTCGTAGCTTGTAACTCGTAGCTAAGAATGCTTAATACCCTGCACAAGTCCGAAAGGCTGGATAAGAAGAAAGTCATCGACAAGATGTTTTCAGGCGGCGCACGTTCGTTTTCCGTCTTTCCTCTGCGTGTGGTGTATCTGTCGGTAGAGGAGTTGGAAGCGCCTGTTTCCATACTTGTCAGTGTGTCAAAGCGTCGTTTTAAACGGGCGGTAAAGCGTAACCGTGTGAAACGTCAGATACGTGAGGCGTACCGGAAAAATAAGCATGGATTATTGCAGGCGCTTCAGGATGAAGGACGGCAACTTGCTGTGGCTTTCATTTATCTTTCCGACCGGTTAGTCGATTCGGTGGAGATAGAGGAAAGGATGAAGATTGCACTGGCACGTATCACGGAGAAGGTATTGGCAGATGTTGCTGTGCAGAAAGCCGGAGAAAATGCTGCGTCTGCTGAGGAAACCGGTAGCGCAGGGCAGTCATGAAAAAGCTGCTTTCATACCTGCTGTTGCTTCCCATCTATTTTTATCAGAAGTGTATTTCGCCTCTGACTTCCCCTTCATGCCGTTTCACCCCTACCTGTTCGCAATATGCCGTTGAGGCGATAAAGAAACATGGACCGTTCAAAGGGCTGTATCTGGCAATCCGGCGTATTTTGCGCTGCCACCCCTGGGGAGGTTCCGGATATGATCCCGTTCCATAAAAAACTATTTCCTGTACTATTCGCATGATAATTCCTGTTGATATACATACACATCGGCGGCCACAAGTGCCCGGAACGGCTATTGTGAACTGTTTCCCCGAATCGTTTGTTCCGCAAACGGAAGGCTGGTATTCTGTGGGAATACATCCGTGGTATATCGCTTCTTTCGCAGCTTCCCTGAATGACAGTAAGGCCCGTTTTGAAGAATTACTGGATCATCCCCAGGTGTTGGCTGTGGGTGAGGCCGGATTGGATAAATTGGCTGAAGCACCTTTGACTTTGCAGATAGAAGTGTTTGAATATCAGGCACGTCTGGCCGAAGAGGCGGATAAGCCGTTAATCATTCATCTGGTGAAAGCGGTAGATGAACTTCTGAAACTGAAACAGAAGATACAACCGGTGAAACCGTGGATTATTCACGGGTTTCGTGGAAAAGCGGCTCTTGCAGAAGAATATCTCCGACATGGTTTCTATCTTTCTTTCGGAGAGAAATATCAGGAGGAAGCGTTGCGTATAATGCCGTCTGAACGGTTGTTTATTGAGACGGATGAAAGTACGGCATCTGTCGATACGCTTTATGAACGGGCTGCCATCCTCCGTAAAACTCCCCTTGAGGAACTCAGGAGAACGATTCGTAAGAATGTGAGCGAAATCTTTTTTAGGCAATAAGAGTTGTTAGTTCAGATAAAGAGTCGTACTTTTGCAATTACAAAGTATATCAAATATTTAAATAGTTAATCATTCGATGAATTTTGTAGAAGAATTGAGATGGCGTGGCATGCTCCACGATATGATGCCTGGTACGGAAGAACTTCTGGCTAAGGAACAAGTGACCGCATACATAGGTTTTGACCCTACGGCGGATTCATTGCACATTGGACATCTTTGCAGTGTAATGATACTGCGTCATTTCCAACGTTGCGGACACAAGCCGATGGCACTGATCGGTGGTGCTACGGGTATGATTGGTGATCCTTCCGGTAAGTCGGCAGAGCGTAATCTGCTCACAGAAGAAATCCTGCAACGCAATCTGGATGGTATGAAGAAGCAGTTGAGCAAGTTTCTGGATTTCGAATCCGATGCTCCTAACCGTGCAGAATTGGTGAATAACTATGACTGGATGAAGAACTTCACTTTCCTTGACTTTGCCCGTGAAGTAGGTAAGCATATCACTGTGAACTACATGATGGCGAAAGATTCTGTAAAGAAGCGTCTGAACGGTGAGGCTCGTGACGGTTTGTCTTTCACGGAATTCACTTATCAGTTGTTGCAAGGCTACGACTTCCTACATCTGTATGAAACCAAAGGTTGCAAACTGCAAATGGGTGGTTCAGACCAATGGGGTAACATCACGACAGGTGCCGAACTGATTCGTCGTACCAATGGTGGCGAAGTATTTGCACTGACCAGCCCGCTGATTACGAAGGCTGACGGCGGTAAGTTTGGCAAGACTGAATCCGGCAATATCTGGCTTGATCCCCGTTATACTTCTCCGTATAAATTCTATCAGTTTTGGTTGAACGTGAGTGATGCTGATGCAGCACGCTATATCAAGATATTCACTTCCCTGTCAAGAGAGGAGATTGAAGCCTTGACGGCTGAGCATGAAGCTGCACCGCACTTGCGTGTTCTTCAGAAACGTTTGGCAAAAGAGGTGACTATTATGGTTCATTCCGAAGAAGACTATAATGCAGCGGTGGATGCGTCTAATATATTGTTCGGCAATGCAACTTCCGATGCATTGAAGAAGTTGGATGAAGATACCCTGCTGGCTGTGTTCGAAGGTGTTCCCCAGTTTGAGGTTTCCAAGGATGCTGTGTCTGCCGGTGTGAAAGCTGTCGATCTGTTCACGGATAATGCAGCCGTTTTTGCCTCCAAAGGTGAGATGCGTAAATTGGTGCAAGGTGGCGGCGTTTCTCTCAATAAAGAGAAGCTGGAAGCCTTCGACCAAGTGATTACTTCTGCTGACCTTTTGGATGAAAAATATCTGCTTGTGCAGCGCGGAAAGAAGAATTACTACCTGATTATAGCCAAATAAAAGGCAAATTAGTAGCAAATAAGAAAAAATGCCTCGAAATATTTGGATATTTCGGGGCATACTTTTATCTTTGCACCGCTTTTTAACAGAAAGCACCCCGTGTTTGTCCCATGGTGTAATGGTAGCACAACAGTTTTTGGTTCTGTTTGTCTAAGTTCGAATCTTGGTGGGACAACAACTAATCAAAGAAAAGCCCTAAGAAGTAATATCTTAGGGCTTTCTTGTTTTTCGGGAGACCAGAAGAGAGCCCACATTAATAATACTATATGATAGTTTGTGATACTATTTTTATTATCAACTAATCATTGCCATATATGAGTATGGCAATGATTAGTTGATAATATGAGTATCATAGTAGTATAGCATCATTTATATGGGCTTTCTTTGGGTCTCCCGCTAGGAAGAAAGCCTTAAGAATATTATCTCTTAGGTTTTTTATGATTGGTTGTTGGACTACTAGTCTTATAATTATCGCTTTGTACAGTGCTTAACTGATATTTAGTGATAGTTTATATTATATACTAGTAATCCTATTGTAATATTTTAGCATATTATGGCATCGCGTAAAGTTGCGAAAAGATGGGCGTAGAAATATAGTATTGGTGAAAAAAGATTTTAATTATATAAATCGTCTTTTTTATGTGCTTTTAATAGGAGTTTTTTCATTCGAAATGCTTATGAATGATTTTATATTAATAGAGATTATAGAAAAACTTTATTTTTACTGGAAAAAAACTAGTATTTATTTGTATCTTTGACCAGTTTTTATATAAAGTGTTTGCAAAATTGTATTGAATGAAATCAAAAAAAAAAAATAT
>ERZ1027087.119-NODE-119-length-49072-cov-8.707530_pt1 | contig 49072 bp, 37 predicted proteins | sample MGYA00519413_ERZ1027087 | MGnify/ENA primary metagenome ERZ1027087 (study PRJEB26926, sample SAMN06164438) | human gut metagenome | biome: ENVO:00009003; feature: ENVO:2100002; material: ENVO:00002003 | host: Homo sapiens | place: USA | collected 2012 ...
GGTCTCGTGGGCTCGGAGATGTGTATAAGAGACAGCCCTGGAGTGGCGCTTTCGGTCGTGTTCAGAGAGGCTCAGCCTGCGCGGCTTTCACACTAAAAACCATTTGAAATTTATGCCAAAATTTAGATTTGTGAAACGCAAGAACCTTCAGAAGAAGGACGATCCGGGCAAGTGGTACGCCTCGCCCATAGTAGAAAACCGCCTGAACACCGGCACCGTGTGCCGCGTAGTGACCCGCAACACCACTACCGCCCCCACGGAACTGGAATCGGGCTTCAACCTGGTGTGCGACGGCATCCCCCTGCAATTGCAGTTGGGCAACAGCGTGCAACTGGGCAAGCTGGGCACCCTGCGCCTCAGCTTCGGCAGCTCAGGCGTCGACAACATCGATGCCTTCAACGCCGCCACCATGATACGCAACGTGAAAGTCATCTTCACCCCCTCCAAAGAACTGATGGCCGCCATCAAAGACGGCCTCTCCTTCGAGAACGCCGGTGTGGTGGACAACGGCTTCGTCTATGCCACCACCCGCGCCTTCAAAGAGGCACAGGGCGGCGGCGGCTCCGGTTCGGGCGGCTCGGGTGATTCCGGTGGCGGCAGCGGCTCCGGCGGCGGCATCATTGATCCCGATCCGCTGGGATAAAAACCAGAGGATATACCGGGACAAGGAAATCCCCTCCGGGCAGTGGGTTAGGGCTGCGGGGAGGGGATTAAAATATCCCAACCATAGATAACTCTCTGAAAGATTGACTTGGAGATGAAGGAAAAAGCAATTATCTTTGCATTGTAATTTATTAATAGAAAGGAGGAAAGCCATATGGCAAGACCTATCAAGGAAACCCCGATACTAAAGGGAGAAGATGCTGCCCGTTTTGAAAAAGCGATGCGCGAAGTAAAACCGTTGAGCAAAGAACGTCAAGAGCAGATTCGTAAAGAAAGTGAAGCATTCCGCCGCAAGGTGATTATAAAAATCTGATTTTTGTTATGGAACTGATAAGATTGACGGCGGATTATAAGATGAAACCATTCGATTGCGGTGATACCGAATTGAATGGTTTTCTTTTAGATGATGCGAAATTCTACTTGAAACAGAAAATTGCAAATACGTTTATTCTGGAGGAAGAGAGCAGAGTTGTGGCTTACATTAGTTTGCTGAATGATAAAATATCCAAGCAGGAAGTAGAGAAAGCCACATGGAGAAAAGTCAAAAAGGCATTTCCGCATGAGAAGCACTTCAATAGTTATCCAGCTATCAAGATTGGCCGGTTTGCCGTTTCCCAATATTACAAAGGGCAGGGCATAGGAAGTGAACTGATGTCCTATCTGAAAGATGTCCTTTTGGGACAGAACGGCTATTCAGCCTTTCGCTTTCTAACAGTAGACGCCTATCTTGAAGCTATTCCGTTTTATGAAAGAAATGACTTCAAGATGTTAATTGCAGACGAAGAAAATGAGCATACACGCACCATGTATTTTGATATGATGCAAATCCCTTAAATAATCAGCCGGGGCAGACTGACATCCGCTTTTCAGCTTCCAGTTTTTTCAAGAGTTCAAGAGTTGTTCCCGCGACAGTTTCCGTGTGTAACATCTCAATTCTTCTTTTTTAAGATTAAAGATAACGCAGACAAAGTTCATATCGCGTGGCGACAGGCTGGGAACTTCTTTTATAATCTCCCGGAAACCACTGATACCGCCATACAGATTGAATGCAGCATAGAAATCCTTCAACCATCCTCTTTCAATGACTCGCTGCACAACAATCTTCCGCGACTTCCACCAATCAAAGTGGGAAAGGTCGTATTCCCAAAGCAACGACGGGGAAATCGTAACTTCACCCGGGTATTCTTTATATTCATCAAATAGGGTCATTTTCTTTCTTGTTCTGTTTATCACATTGATTGCAGGAATCCGTCCGGTGTCTGTGAAACGACAGGAAAACTCCTAAATCCCTCAAATAGCTTTTAAATGTTTTCTTTAGTCAAAGCTTCAACTGCGAGAATAAAAGCTTCCGCACGAGTTTCGGCATCTAATTGTTGCTTCATAACACAATGCCCTCCCGACTAACATTTATAGTAAACGGACTGACAAGCTGTTCCCAAGCATGACGGAGAAGCACCAATGCATTAATGGCTACTCCAGTCTGTGCTTCCAGTTCAGAGAGGGGGCGGCGAAGTTCAAGTTCCCTGTCGGGAGTGAGTTCTTCGCTATCATCAAGCAAGATAAGCAAGTCAATGTCTGAGTCGTGACGAGCATCTCCCCGAGCCTCCGAACCATAAAGAATGGTCTTCGCATCGGGAGCAATGCGGTGTATCACTTCTGCAATGCGGCGGACAATATCAGGTCGTTTCATTAGCTTTCCTCCTATTCGTTTAGAATATAGTCTCTTATCTCTTTCAGTTGAACAACACAAAGATAGCAAACAAAGAATGATAAACTTCTATTGCTTTCTCTGCATCTCAAGAATAATCTCATCAGCTCCTTCCATGCTGTTCACGCTCCTTCCACTCCCTCATCACTTGCATCACTTCGTCTACAATCCGTTCTTTACTCTGAGTATGCAAAACCTCATAAGAGTCGAAAAGCAAAGGCTCGACAGCGCCCAAACGGTAAAGTTCGGCATAGATTTCGGCTCCTGTAACTCCCATACGGGCAGCTACGCTCTCAATGCAGAATACGGCAAATTCTTGTTTCTTTTGAGTTAATGTCATCATAATCAAGTTCTCCTTTCTCTTTGAACAACACAAAGATAGCAATGTTTTCCGAAAAGCCCGTCGCTACACGCCCCGAAATGCACCTCAAATCTTATATTCCTCTATCTTCCTGTACAGCGTCGTCAACCCGATTTTCAGTAGCCGAGCCGCTTCCGTCTTATTGCCTTTCGTGTATTCCAGCACCCGGGCGATGTGCCGCCTCTCCATGGCCGAAAGTTCAAAGCTGCCGGGAGTCTCCTCGTCCGACTGTTCATAATGGGCATTCTGGATGTCGAGAGGCAGGTCGGCAATAGTCAGCTGTTCCCCTTCGCAGACGATGAGGCTGCGCTCTATCACATTGCGGAGTTCACGGATGTTCCCCTTCCACGGTTGCAGTTCAAGCGTAGTGAGAAATTCGGGAGTGATCTCGGTTATCGAACGGGCCAGTTGCGCGGAGAAGTTCTTCACGAAAGCCTTTGCCAACAGGCGGATGTCCCCCGCACGCTCACGCAACGGCGGCAAGTGCACCTGAAACACCGAAAGGCGATAGAACAAATCTTCACGGAAACGCCCTTTGGCTATCTCTTCCGGCAGATTGCGGTTGGTTGCCGCAATGATACGCACGTTGACGCGTGTCGGCTTGGTATCGCCTATCTTGATATATTCGCCCGTTTCGAGGATGCGCAGCAACTTCGCTTGCAGTTCAAAGGCCATCTCACCTATTTCATCCAGGAAGATAGTCCCATTGTTCGCCTCTTCAAAAAGCCCTTTCTTATCTTTCAACGCCCCCGTAAACGAACCTGCCTTGTGCCCGAACATCTCGCTCTCCAGCAATTCCTTGCTGAACGAGGAACAGTTCACCGCAACGAAATTCTGCCGGGCACGCTTGCTACTGTAATGGATGGCCTGCGCAAACACCTCCTTGCCTGTTCCCGTCTCTCCGGTCAGCAATACAGGTACATCAGTCACCGCCACTTTCTGCGCCAGCGACACAGCATCTTTCAAAGATTTGGACTCTCCCAGGATAGAATCGAAAGAGTACGCCTGCCCCACCTTCTTCTCAAGCTTTTCAAGACGGGCATTCATCGCAGCTTTCTCCACCGCACGGCTGACGAGGGGAATAATCTTGTTATTGTCATCTCCTTTGGTGATATAGTCGAAAGCTCCGTTCTTGATGGCTTGTACGCCATCGGGAATATTGCCGTGGGCCGTCAGGAGAATGACCTCCACATTAGGCGCAGCTTTCTTGATAGCCAGCACCAGATCCACCCCGTTCCCGTCGGGCAGAAAAACATCACACAAAGCTACATCGGGGCTTTGCAATTCCAACTGTTTCAGGGCAGCCCTGCAATCACCAGCCTGACAGACTTCATATCCCTCCAACTCCATCATACGCGCCAAAAGGGTACGGATTTGCATCTCGTCATCAACGATTAAAATCTTACTCATATCTTATTCGGATAAGTGTTTAAACTGATAATGCTAAAAACAGGGTGTGCAAATATAAAGCTTTTCCCGAATACGAGCGGCACATCTTTTGAACTTTTATAGTAGAGAGCCTGAAAGCCCCGTAACTGATTTCATCGCTTAACTCCATTAATACAAGGAGATAAGGGCAGAAAAGAGAGAACAGGCAGCGGGAGAGTTTCCTTTCCATTTTGATAAAACCATTCTGAAATGGCAAGGAGGCTTCACAAGAGGATTGGATTAATAACTTAAAAAAGAAGAATATGGAAATCTACAAATTCGATGGAAACGCAACCGCATCCGTAAAAGGTATGCAACATGTGGCAAAACTGATTCAAGACAATACGTCTAAAATAGTCGTACTGTCCGCTCCCAAAGATGTCACCAAACATTTGGGCGAGGTAGCCGCCAACTTCTTCAACCGAAACATCGAGGAAGCACACGACAAAATAACCCGGCTGGAATTTCAGTTCATTGACTTTGCCAATGAACTACTTACGGACGACACTATCAAGCACGAAGCCATCCGGGGCATTCTCGACTGTTTCCAGGCAATATGGAAATACAGCATGGAGCCTTTCTACGCTACCGACGAAAAGGAAATCCTGGCACAAGGCGAGTTACTGACATCCACCTTACTGGGATTCTACTTGCAGGAACAGGGAGTGGACAACAGCGTGATTTGTGCCTTCGACTTCATACGCACCGGCATGAACGGGGAAGCGGATGAGGAATATATCAGCCGGAAGGTGAAAGAGATATGTAAAGCATACCCCGATACGCATCTGTTTCTCACACAGGGAAGCATTTGCAGGAATGCCTTTGGTGAGACCGATTGTCTGAAACAAGGCGGAAGCGACTACACCGCCGCCCTGATAGGGACAGCCATACAGGCGGAGGAAATACGGATATGGACAGATGTCGATATACACAGCAACGACACACTGGTAGTGAAAGATGCCGACACGATAAAGAACCTGAGTTTCAGTGAAGCCGAACGGCTCATCTACTTCAATCCCCAGATACTGCACCCGCTTTGTCTGGCTACGGCATGGAAAGAGAATATTCCCATCCGTTTGCTCAACCCGGTGAACCCGGCATCAGAAGGGACTTATATATCCGCCAACAGATTGAACGGGAACATGGTGAAGGCAGTCGCCACCAAAGATTCTATCACATACATCCGGTTCGAATCGAACCACACGCTCCGGCCTTATATGTTTATCAGCAAGATTTTCGATATCTTCGCCAAATACAAGACGATGCCCTGTCTGTTGACTTCATCCAACGATAACATATCCGTAGCCACGGATGACGGGAACTTCCTTTCGCTCATCCTGCGGGAACTGAATAAGTATGCCCGGATATGGGTGGAAGATAAGATGAGTATCATTTCTGTGGTAGGAAACATGAAGTCATCGTGCATCGAAACCGAAGCGCGGATTATGGATGCGTTGAAGAATATTCCGCTGAAGATGATTTCTTACGGAAGTGATGAGAATGATGTGTCGCTGGTGGTCAAGGCAACGGACAAGGCGGAAGCACTCCGGTTGCTCGACGAGAAGTTGCTGAAGAAGGAGTGGCTTAAGAAGGCGTCTTGAATATATTCTCTATATAACCTGTTGGCGAAATTAATTCATAATGGGAAAGTAATGAGTTTTCACCACAGAGTAACACAGAGTCTCACGGAGTTCTATTCTTTTGATTTCAAATTGATTAAACTCTGTGATACCCTGTGTTACTCTGTGGTGAATTAATTCATAACCGCTCAGAAAGAAATCAACCTGCATCTAAAAGAAATTATTCCGTATTTCTTTCGCAATATAGCGCCCCATCAACTCTTGCCCTTCTTTATCGGGATGTAAACCATCGCGCAGATAGCGTCCCCTGCCCGAAGGCTGTTCGAATTTCCCGGTTATACCGCTATTAGAGTAGCAATCTATCAGTTGTACGGAGAGAGCACGGCAGATTTCACGCAGAATGGCAATCTTCTCCAGATTACGTTCATTGCGGGTTACATCACCGGTTTGAATAGGAGTACAAACAAAAACACGACATTTGGGATAATGCTCCAAAATGGTCTGTATGGCCCAGCGGGCACCGCCTGCCATAGTGGTAACGTCCACCTCTGCAAGAGTCTTACCTCTCAAGGCTTCTTCGGCAGAGCCTAAATCCTTGTCGTTCGTCCCCATAGAGAAGACAAAGACATCGGGAGCCGGATATTGCCCGCTCTCCACCTCGGCAATGAATTTCTGGATATGGACTTTGGAGACATTGTTATGGCGCATTTGCAATTCACGCCCGTCTTCGGTAGGCCGCCAGCCACCGGATATTCCGGCAAAACCGGCACTTCCGTAATCCTGGGTATCGGGGTGGCACGCCCACGTTGCAGAACCTACCGCTACATTATGATGGGTGGCAAATCCAAGTAGATCGACCACCGTCTTCGACCATTGTTCACCCGCCGTGATGCTGTTCCCATCACAACCGAAATTCATCTTACTGAAATCAGGATAAAGGGACTGCGCCTGCAACGCAATCCCTATCCACAACACAACACAAAGTCCAATCAATCTTCTCATTCCAAACATCTAAAATACTTATGAAATAACCTCTAAACCACTTATGAAAAACGTTCCATTATCTCCATGCACATACGTCCGTTATGATACGGGCATTTCCAGAATCCGGCCTTGTCATCTTCGGTATTCACCGTGCCGTCGGCACGCACGCTCCAATGCCATTCGCCGTTCCGGTAATCTATCAGATGCTTCTTGATGAAATCCCAGCAATGAAAAGCCTTGCACAATGCCACTTCATCTTCAAAATGTTGGTAAAGATTGACATGTCCCACCACATTCTCTGCCTGCACCCACCAATGGCGGTCGGTATCGGTCTTCTGTCTATCCGGGAAAGTTTCATAAATCATGGCACCGTCAGGCGTCAATCCTTCACCGGCGGCAGCGGCGATAAACTCAACCAGCGGTTCCACTTTTTCCAGTAAAGTCTTATCAGCCAGTATCAAAGCGGCTTCATGTATCAGCCAGGAAGCTTCTATATCGTGTCCGTAGGAAACAATGCGATACTTACTCCGCCAATTGTCATCGAAGAACAATTCCAGATGTCCAGTCTCAGGATTAAGAATCCGGTCCGTGAATAGTTCTATCAGGTTGCGGAGTTGCTTCTTTAGGCGATCGTCCTTCCATACACGGTACAGATTGGTATAAGGCTCCAGGATATGCAGGTGGGTGTTCATCGTCTTACGTTCGTTCTCGTCTTTATCGCTAAGACGCATATCGGCAATCTCTCCCCACTGGCGGGTAAGAGCCTCGCAATAGCCATTCTTCACAGAGTCGAAGCTATGCTTTTCGATATCCTCGAACAGGCGGACGGCATATTCCAAAGCCTCAGCATCACCCGTGGCACGATGATATTCGCTCAGCCCGTAGATGGCGAAGCCGATGGCATAGATTTGCTTCTTCGTATCTAAAGGGTGGCCTTCACAATCGAGCGACCAGTAGACACCGCCGAACTCGCGGTCATAGAAATGATCTATCACATAGCGTTTGGCACGCGTTGCCGCAGACAAGTATTCTTCCTTCTTCAGCAAACGGTAGGCTGCCGAGAAAGTCCAGAGAATACGGGCATTCAATACAGCACCCTTTTCTGTTTCCGGCATCAGGACTCCGGTTCCCGTGATGCGGCCATAGAAGCCACCGTTCGCTTCATCCGTCATCCGGTTCATCCAGAAGGGAAGAATGTTGGCTGTCAACTCTTCTTCCATCTCTTTTCGCATATTCTTGACGTCCATAAAAAATCGTATTAGTTTATATTTTGAACCCGTTTGGGAAATGAAAGTCAAGCCATACCCTTCGCCCGTATGGGTTTCAGTTTCTCGTTAATCTCCTCCACGCGCTTCTTCGTCAACGGATAGAAGTACACGACCACCATAGCCAGCACTGCCACGGCAGCCGGTATCCAGCTCATAAGCAAGTTCAGACCGGTCAGCGCCTCCTCCGTTTGCACGGCACCCTCAGCCGTATTATAACCGAAAGATGCCAATATCCACATCACAGCCGCCCCGCCCATAGCGCCGCCAAACTTCTGCGCCATCGACGAAGATGAGAATATAAGCCCGGTCGAAGCCGTCCCGTCTTTCAGTTCGGCATAGTCCGAAACGTCGGCATACATACTCCATATCAACGGTGAAACGATACCCGTACAAATAGATATGACGATTTGCATAATCAGCATCATCCAGAAACCCACCGGTGTGCAAGGCAGATAGAAGAACAGAATGCTCAATACCGCCAGTGCCGCCATCGTGGCGATATAGGTGGATTTCTTGCCCAGTCCGCGCGAAAGGGGAACTGCCAGCACCACGCCTATCATATTGGAAACCTCTCCCACCCCCAGGAACAGCCCGGCATAAAACAGGATTGTGAAATCACCCAGGTTCAGGAATATACTGTCGCCTATGTAGTCTTTGAAGAAATAGGCAGCCGTAGCGCCACGCACCGTATTGAACAGGTTGGAGCACAATGCCGCTCCGATAAGCAACCACCAAGGCACGTTGGCAAGCAACGACTTGAAGTCCTTCCCGATGGAAACCGTAGATACGCTCTTCACGTACTCCCTCGTCATGCTGAAACATAGCAGGAACACGACGAAGCACAACGCAGCAATCACAATCATGGAATATTGCCAACTGACGGTCACCGAACCGGTCATCTCCCTGAACCACGTGCAAAGCGGCTCCCAGGCAAACAAGGCTATGAAACTACCACCGTATGCAAAGAACATCCGGTAGGAAGAGAACACCGTCTTCGTGTCCGAGTCATCCGTCATCACCCCCAGCATAGCCCCGTATGGAACATTGATAGCTGTATAAACCGTCATCATCAGAATGTAAGTGACGTATGCCCAGATGAGTTTCCCCGTAGGCCCGAAGTCGGGCGTGGTAAACATCAATATACCGCAGACGGCAAACGGAAGAGAAATCCACAGCAGATAAGGACGGTATTTTCCCCATCGCGTATGGGTTCGGTCGGCAATGATGCCCATCATCGGGTCGGACACCGCATCCCAAATGCGCGTTACCAACAGCAGGACGCCCGTATCTGCCAGACTCAGCCCGTATATATTAGAATAGAATATAGGCAGATAATAGGAGAATATCTTCCAGAACATAGAGGAAGACATATCGCCAAAGCCATAACCAATTTTCTCTTTCAGTGTTGCCATACTATTAAATTAAAGATTTATAACCATCCGCACGAAAACCTCGTGCCCTTGTCCACACACCCTTCTGAGCGGGGGGGTGAATTCAGTCCCGGACTGAATAGGGTTCAGTCCAGGAGTGAACCTATTTCAGTCCCGGACTGAATACCATTCACTGATGGGCCGATCAAGACACAAAGATATTTATTTCCGCATGAGTTGCAAATTATTACCAATAAGTTTCTTCAGCGTCTCCACCGAAGCCGAAGAGGACAATCCGTCCACCGGCGTATTCATGCAGTAATCCACCAGCTTGTCCACCGTAGAAGTGGCTACGTGCATCCGCGTGTCCGACGAGGCATAATAGATGAACACCTTACCGTCTTCATCCGCAATCCAGCCATTGGTGAAGAGCACATTGCTTACGTCACCGATACGTTCTTCTCCCTCAGGAGCCATGAAGTAACCGCCTGGGGTGGCTATCAGGCGTGTAGGATCGTCCAGGGCGGTCATATACATATAGAGCACATAGCGCAGTCCGGCAGCGCAGGCACGCACCCCATGAGCCAGGTGCAACCAGCCTTTCTCCGTCTTTATCGGATGCGGGCCCTCACCGTTCTTTACCTCCTTGATGGTGTGGTAGTAGCGTTGGTCGATGATGGTTTCCTCTTTCACCTCCGCGTGTGTCATGTCGTCTACCAAGGCCCAGCCTATGCCGCCGCCGCTTCCGGCATCAATAAATCCATCCTGCGGACGGGTATAAAGGGCATATTTGCCATCTACAAATTCGGGATGAAGCACCACATTACGTTGTTGGCTCTTAGTCTTCAGGTCGGGCAGACGCTCCCAAGTCTTCAAATCACGGGTACGTGCAATGCCTGCCGTAGCCGTTGCCGAGGATAAATCGCCCACGGGGGCATTGTCATCATGACGCTCGGCACAGAAGATACCATAAATCCATCCGTCTTCATGGGCAGTGAGGCGCATGTCATAGACATTGGTAGCCGGTATCACATCTTCGGGCATCGTGACGGGATAATCCCAGAAGCGGAAGTTATCCACACCATTAGAACTTTCCGCCACGGCAAAGAACGATTTGCGGTCGGCCCCCTCCATGCGCAGCAACAGCAAGTATTTACCATTCCACTTGATAGCGCCGGAGTTGAGCGCGGCATTCATGCCGATACGTTCCATCAGGTAGGGATTGGACGCTGCATCCAAGTCGTAGCGCCAGAAAACAGGCGTATGGGCAGCCGTCACCACCGGATATTTATAACGTGTAAATATGCCGTTGCCACCTTCCACCGGTTCGTTCTTTCTCGTGATCAACTCCTCGTGTTCCTGAAAGAGTCTTGATACCTTATCATTAAAAGTTTCCATATTCGTTGTTTATCTTATTTATACAAAGAGTTTACGTCTGTCGCAAAAAGGGTCTTGGGATGATTATAGAATGTTACGAAATCTTCGGCTGACGCCTGTCCGGGATAGGGGGCATAGAAATGCGTGACACGTTCGCGGGCATTGCGCCACACCAGGACGTAGGCTATCGGATACTCTCCAATGGCCGGCAACAGGGTTTCAGTCCACCATTTCGGATCGGGGATGCCTTCGTAGCCCGTCTCGGTGATGGCTATCACTTTATCGTGCGTCCGGCCTATACTGTCTACGATAGCCAGACTTTTGCCCACATTCGCCAGATAAGAAGAGCAGTCGAACTGATAGGTATCGAAACCGATTACATCTATCAGGTCGTCACCGGGATAGCGTTTCAGATACTGTGCCGTATCTTGCGGTTCACTGCCGGGGGAATAGGCATACAGGGCATTGTCCACTCCATCACCCCGGAGGATGTCCACCGTCATGTGCCAGAGGGCTTTGTATTCTTCAGGCGTACAGAGCTTCTCTCCCCACCAGAACCAGCTGCCCGTATGTTCGTGCCACGGGCGGAAGAGTACCGGAACTTTCACTCCGTCTTCCGTTTGCAGGGAGTTGATGAAAGCCGATACTTTACTTACCCAGCCTGCAAACTTCTCATGATTGGCTCCGCCGGGCAGAATGGACTTCACCACCGTCGTATCTGACACATCCCAGGAGTCTCCCCCTGTCAGCGGATTGCGCAGATGCCAGCTAAGAGAGGACAGCCCTCCTCTTTTATATTGGTTCAGTATCTCTCTTCTGATTTTGCTGAACGGCACTTTGTCCAGGCTCAACGTATCGCCCAGTTCCAAATGTCCCAGGTCGAAACTGATGACTGCGGGATAGTCTCCACAGACGCTCTTTACATCGGAACGCCCTTCATCGCCTTCCCAGCCGATGCCATAGTTGGTGTCGTCATGATGGCCGAACATAAAGCCGCGGGATGATACTTTTTTAAGATTAGCGAGCAGGTTCTCGGTCTCGGGGGTACGCACCGGAGTTTCTTCACTCGGCCGCGTCTTCTGGGTAGGGCCACAGGCGGCAAAAGCCATCATGACCGATGCAATCGTTAATAATCTAAGGTCTTTCATATTCATATCTCTACTCTTTTTCTATTTGCGAAGATAGCGGATTTGTCACAGACATACTGATACAATTTTATCATTTCACAGCACTTATCCTATAAAAAAAGAGACTTCACCAGCTTGTGATAAAGCCTCTTTATTCATAAGATTCCAACTTCGAGCAACCGGTTATTTCATCGAAGGCACCTGGTCACGAGTGATCACATAACTCTGCCCCATTGCATCCTTCCACCAAGCCTCATCGGCATGTACCACCGGAGTTCCATCTTCTCCTTCACCACCATACCACGGCATAACCCAAGACCAACGTGCACCGGCAGTCCACTGTTCAGAAACAAGCCCTACCGAACCACATTCGCTCAGCGTAATCATCTTATTCCCATAAGTGGCCGAAATGGCAGCGTATTGCGCAACGCAATCAGCCGTTTCCTTTTCATAAATATCACGTCCTATAATATCTACATACTGGTCGCCCGGATACCAGTCTTCATCACCGCTTTCCGTAGTCCAAACCCAAATAAGGTTGTTCAAGCCTTGACCTTTGAAGTAATCAAACATCGCAATCCACAAAGCCTTGAAACTATCCGCATCTTTACCCCACCAGAACCATCCGCCGGCAGCTTCATGGAACGGACGCCACAATACCGGTATACTAGCATCTTTCAGTAATTTCAGGTAAGCGGCAACATTCGCCAGGTCGTCTGTAAAGACTTTATTTTCCCAAGTTCCTTCAACCAAGGCATTAGCAGCATCAAAAGCGGTTTCAGCTTTATAAAAAGCATAGTCAGTGTTAGGATCAAGAGCCTTGCTTTCAACAGCAACACCTACAGCAGTATAATCATGTCCGCCAATAATCAAACCGCCTTCTTTCAGAGCCGTCAGAATATCTTCGGTAATTTCCAACGTGAAGTCACCGCTAATATCGAAATAATCAGTACCGGAAGCGATCTCCCCCCAAGCGCTATTCTTGAATGAACCCTGTGCACCTGCCGCTACATCTTTCACAGCTACACGTATCACTTGTCCCACCTGCGCATCGGCAAAAGCGGCAAAAGCGTCAGGATTTCCCTCTGCGGTCAACTGAATATTTCCACTCCAGTCGCCAGGCATGGCAACCTCTCCTTCCCACAACTGAATGGGGGATGCGACACGCACCTTTGGAACATTCCAGTGCCACATGGCAGCTACAATACCATTATTATCTGCCCAGTCGCTTACGGGAGTGATGTCGCCATAATTGATCCAGTTGGCTCCGGCCATAGATGCAGCCAGATGGACATAGTCGAAACAGTTCAGAGCCGGATACTTGCCTGTCCATTTATAAACTTGTTCGGCTTCATCGGTATTCCATGCTACGTCTGCCATCATACCGGAAATAGCTTTCTTCTCAAAGTTATCAAGCAAGTAGTTGTAGAGTTTGACGGCTTCGGCAGAAGTTGCGGCTACCGGTGTCTTATCCAAAGCAACGGTAGTAAACTGAAGAGACACTGCCGGAGCAGGCATCTTGTTCGGGCCTAACACCACGCCCTCGGGAATGGAAAGCGTACATAAGGCTTCGCGTCCGGGTACTTCTACATTCAGTGTCAGTACATTGCTCGACCCATACACGTCAGCACTAATCAGTGTGCCACCCGTAAACGAAATCTTTTCCAGATCTTTCGTAGCAAAGAACACGTTCTTGTCATACTTCACCTCAATGGTGATTTCGCCCCTCTTTACCTTGGCGGCATTCGCCTCCGGAGTGGTGGACACCAGTACTGGTGCCTCCACTTCGGGAATGGTATATTTCGCATCGGTATCGGTGCAGGATGCAAGTCCAAAAGCTGTTGCCACAAACAGGGCAGCCCATATCTTATTCATTTTCATAATCTATGCTTATTATTCGGTTTATTCAATAGTAATTTTTGTAAGCGTACAATCCTGTCCGAGAACAATTAAACCGGATCCCCACTGTTGCACCGTAGTCAGTATACTTGCAGTTTTGCTGTCTACCTCAACAGCTATCACCCCGTTAGCATCAGGAGCATACATAGATTCTTCCAATACAGCTCCATTGGTAATTTGCTCCCAATGACCACTATTCAACTTAACCTTCGGTTCAGCTCCTAAATTGGTAAAGTAGCATCGCAAAATCATACCTTCCTTCAAGCCTGCGTCTATGAACATAGTTTCCGCACCAATCTCTACGCCAGACCATCCGGCAATATCTATACTACCTTTCCACACAGCAGTTTCCAAGCTGATATGTTCTGTTAAGGTAATCTTGCCAATGATGTAATTGCAACCGGTCATAACCAGCCCACCATTATTAACCAATTCATCAATCATTTCCTGAGTCAACGTAAGCGTATAGCTTTTAGCACCGGCTTCAAGTGAAATATCTCCACCACTGCCCGGCAGTGCACTCCAAGACCCATTGCCAAAACGCATTTGCCAATAATCAGTAGTCTCATATTCAACGAAATGAATTGTTAAGTCTGTTCCGGCAGTCACCGTAGACCAGTCATAGCCACCCCAGGAAAGGTCGGACATGCCTCCCCAAGAACCTACATCACCAACACCCGTCCAGATGACGGTTGTAATCTCAGTCGCCGGAACGAAATCAATGCTATAATCAATCGTGCCGTTAGAAGAAATCAATGTTACCTTAGTCCCTTTACCAGCTGCCTGCGGAATACTTATATAGAGTTTATCACCGTTGATGATATACTGAACATTCTGGCTATTTACCTGAACACCTGTCAGTTTATCACCATTTGCGACCCCAATCTCGAATATCTCGCCGCCCTTCAACTCCGTTTCTTCACCCGGCAATACAGGGATGTAGCAGAACTCGGGAGCATTAATAGTAAGTTTTCCCGTTTCAACACTCTCTCCATTTGCCATCACCAATGTCAATACACCGGATTCCGTGCCCATAGTAGGCATCTCTACAGTCAGTTCTGTCGCAGAAGCCGGAATAACTTCCACTTCGGCACCACCGGTATAAACCACCTTAGCTACCAAGTCAAGATTCTTACCTTGAATAGTTACATCACCACCCAAAGAAACGGCATCATTGGCAAATGACATGAATTCCGGTTTCAGAGTAGCAATAGTCACCGGTACGGAAGTACCACTTGCCGTGTTCAGCAGCAACTCACCACTGATGGCAGCAGCAGGCATCGCTACTTTCACCTCGGTAGCACTCTTCGAAGCAGGTTCTACAGCCTCTTCCATACCCGGGAAAGTAATGGTAGTCACCAGTTCCATATTGACACCCGTCAATGTAATCACATCACCGCCGCGCAATCCGTCAGCCGGAGTTGCTACTACCTTTTCAGGCAGTGCCATGCCAATGTTGGCAATAGCTACTTCCACACCCGAAGCGGGAATCATCACAACAGCTCCATCCGTTGCATTTTCCGGTAATATAAATGTGATGGTTTCTTCACCTCCTTCAGATTTATCGTATGCAAATTCCACTTCTTCACCATTTGGCATCTTCACCGTATTTACCAAATCAAGGTCTTTACCCTTCACTACAATTTCATCACCCGGTTTCTTTGCAGTCAGGTCAAGCGGTGCTTCCACAGAAGGCAGAATAATAACAATTCCCTCCACTTGTATCAGGTTACGCAAAGCATCGGAATCATCGGAAGAAGCATCAGCCAAAGTCACGTCACCTGTCTTTGCTTCCATTGGAACTTTCACCTGAATTTCCTGGCGTGAGTGTGCGATGAAATCAGCCTCACCTACCGGTAACTCTTCAAAGAAGATCACCTCTTTGATAAGATTCAGATATTCACCCTTGATGGTGAGTACATCGCCAGGTTTCACCGGATTAGGTGTAATCGTCTCCACACCGATAGGCTCGGTATAAGTAATCTTAGTCTTTGTAGTAATCTCTCCCGTAGGTGTTTTCAGAGTAACATACCCTACTTCAGCCGTTTGAGGAACGGTTACGCGTATCTCATTCGCACTGATTACTTCTATATCAGTGATCTCCCCGCATCCGGGAATAGATACAGATTGTATCTTATCCATTCCGCTACCCAGGAAGCGGAGTACACCGCCACGGACTACAGGACTGGGACCAAACACATTCAAGCTGATACCACCTTTATATTGGTTAGTATCTTCTTCATCTCCATCATCGCAGGCCGAAAATGACAAGCAACCCAAGAGTATGAGGCACATCATCCAAAGTGCCGAAAGTTTATATGTCTTGTTCATATCTATAGTATCTTTAAAGGTTATTTATTGGGAACTGCACGGATATTATCGATTTTGATAATCGGCGTACACTCTGTACCATTCACACCTCCGCCTACAACGAAGAATGTCAGACTGGCAAAATCTCCCGGTGAACTGGGAACACTTTCAGCCGCTGCACCTAAACGGTCGAGAGTAAAGTTGGAAATAGGTACGGTTACAGTTACCCATTTATCACCAGTATCGTAAGAGCCGGTATCCATCCAAGGGCGGTACAACGCACGACCGTATGCCCCTAAACCGTCTTCTCCATTAAAGACCTTGGCATTGGCTCCTGCAACAACCCCGTCAAATCCTTCTATAGGATTACCACTCAGCGTCACCTTGTCATAACCTGCAAAACAAATCTGCATAGCACCCGCACTCCACGGATTAGACGTAGGAATATACATCTCGAACTTCAAGGCCATATTAGCAAAATCTGTAAAATCTACCAGATTATGCAATGCAATACCATCACCCGATGTCACATTCTGCGGACTATCCCACGAACCACACCAATATTCGAATGCAAATACACCGTCGTTCCAACCACCGTCCACACTCATTTTTGATGTACCGTCACCCAACTGGACAAAGTTGCCCGTAAGTGAGGTTTCATCCGTCTTGATTTCTCTTTCGTGCCAACCGTGATTACCCAAACCAGTCTTTCCGTCAAAGTCGAACATAAGGCCACGCGAATCAAGATAGTGGAACGTAGAAGTACTCTCGCCATAAATAGACGCTACACGAATAGAGCCCTCTGTATCACATTCGGGCATTCTGAAAGTGATAGTGCTATTAGTGAGCTTTGTAAACGTAGTAAGTTGCTTTCCATCAGGAAGAGTTACAGTAAGCGGTACATTAGGATCATCAATGAAGTAATTTCCATAAAGAGTCACTTCACTTCCGGCAGTAGCGTATTCACATGACATAGAAGCTATCATCGGCTTGGGAACGATCACATGGAAAGCATATTCTACCGTATCCTGCGAGGCAGTCACCATATAAATTTTGTCACTCACTTCTTCAGGTATATTGTCAGGTATCTGTACAATCATAGTATGAGATGTGATATAGCTGGTATTCAACTGTGCCTTTTGATCATTAAAATAGAGTTCCTTGATACTTGTAAGGTTATCACCCACAAGGCAAATAACAGATTTCAGACTTGCCTCCACAATAAGCGAATCCGACTGTGCCAAATAAGGCATACGTATATAACTCACCTGGGGCAGACCACCGGTAAGCTCAAACTTATCAGGCTGGTCCTCACATGAAGTAAACATTCCCGCAATCAGCAGCAGACTTACTACCAACCCTTTGAAATATATATTCATTTTCATATTCATTACTGTTTAACTGATTAATAAACAAACTCCGTTCTTACATCCACGTGTTGAGCCTCATCCAGCAAATGGGGATTATACACCACATCTTCGTCAGGAAGGGGGAGTTTGAAAATAGATGCCGTCACATTAGGTTTCGGAGTATTAGTCTCATAGTACATGGTAGATTCATCTACGTTCCATACATTATTCATCTTATACTCTTTGTAGAGATCGGGTAATCCATAGTAACCGTTACGGCGTTGCGCTTTAATGATATCCATTGCTTTATTTACATCATAATAAGACATACGAACAAGGTCGAACCAATAGTCACCTTCAAAGGCCATTTCTAAACGACGTTCCTTCAAAACCTGGTCAAGAGTGATACTGGAAGGTCTTTCGTAAGCAGATACAGCACGCTGGCGAACTTTATAAAAAGCGTCAATGGCACTTGCATCCGTAGTAGAATTGTTGTTACCGATTACAGCCTCGGCATAAACCAGATATATATCCGCCAAACGGAGCACATGAGTACTCAACGAGCTGCATTGTTGTCCCGGACTGATACCGAACGTCTTGATATGGTCGTTTGTATTTCCATAAAGATGCTTAGCGATATTGGCACCGGTGCCCGACTGCAAACCGTCATTAGAACCGGGTGCATATTCCTTATCATAAAGAAAATCCAGATAATTGAATCCTCCCTTGTCCTGCCACCAATAACTATACTTATCACCAGCCATCATCATTGTGGCTTTGCGGCGGGCATCACTCTGGTTCCGCTGAGTAGGATTATCAAGCGGAGAAACACTGAACGCATCCTGCAAGTCAACAGAAGGTGCAGTCCAATCACCCCAACAATTATAAGTTTCAAAGCCCTTCATGGCAAGTTCCGAAGTCAGACAGTTTCCACAGGTATAATTATTTTGTTCAGCAGTCCAGCGCCAGCCAAACAAACTCTCATCACAAAAGTCATTTTCTCCTTTGAAAATATCCTCATAATTAGCCATCAGCTGTTTACCTGAATTATTGATGACATCTTTAGCATAATTGGCAGCCTTAGCCAGGTCATCTGCATCCCGTTGTCCGTTTCCATTGGCGTTGATTCCGGATTTTGTCAGGTAAACTTTGGCCAGCAATCCTTTGGCAGCCCATCGGTCTATACGCCCGGCTTGATTTTCCTCCGGCAGTAATTCAATGGCCTTTTCCAAGGTCATAATGATATATTCATAAATGTCGGCAGCTTTCACTTTATATTTTTCATTGTAATTGCCTGCCGCTATTTCCGAACTGTTATCATGAACGATTGGCACTTCACCGAAAATACGTACCAGATAAAAATAAGCCATCGCCTTCCAGGCCAGACATTCGCCCATAGCGGTATTCTTCACACTTTCAGAAGCATTGGCCGTTTTCAATCGGTTATAAATGGTATTGGCCTGCGCATTGACAGCCCACAATGAGTTAGATGTACTTTTCATATCTTCGTCACTGCCGTTTACCGTAAAATTGGCATAAGGGCTTCCACCCAAAAGCAAGTTACCCGACAATGCCTCAGGAATCTTATAATATCCACGACTCAAAAAGTCGTACCACGGTGAATTGTAAAGTGTATTGACACTTACTTTGGTCTGGGCATCATTCTGGAAATAGTTGCCATCGTTGTAACTATCCTCATTGGGTCTGTCAAGGAAATCCTCGCACGATACGAAGGATAATCCCAGTATCGCTCCCATTGCTATATATTTAAGTTTTGATACTTTCATGTGTTATTCTATTTAAACGGTTAAAAAGAGAGATTCAAACCAAAGGAATAAGTAGTAGGTGAAGGATAACGTCCAAAGTCCACACCATATACATTCGGAGACATTGTACTGACACCTATCTCGGGGTCATAGCCGTCATAGCCTGTAATGGTCAGCAGATTCTGAATGTTACAGTAAACACGCAGATTCTCTACACCGCACTTGCTCATCCACTTTTTAGGGAAGGTATAACCCAACGAAATATTCTTCAGACGAATGTAAGAACCGTCTTCCACATAACGGTCACTGATACGGTCGTTATCGTTAGGATCACCGATAATAGCACGCGGTAAAGAAGCATTCGGATTGGCTACACGTACATTCTCCACATGATTGTACCACTTCGTACCGTCGGTATATACAATAGAAGGATCAATCGGTTCCAGTTGGGCACGTTTCAAAACATCAGCATGCTGATTGGCCCAAGGAGAACTCATGGTAGTCAGATTGCGTTTAGTAAGATTCATCACTTTATTGCCATAACTTCCGTTGATAAAAATACTCAGGTCAAAGCCTTTATAGCGGAACGTATTGTTCCACCCGAATGTGAACTTAGGCATGGGTGAACCGATATTGGTACGGTCATTCTCGTTTATCACACCATCACCATTCAGGTCTTTGTATTTAATATCACCCACATATACAGTATTAGCACCATCAAACACTCCATCCGCCGGATATTTCACAGGTTTGGGTGAAGTTTGCAAATCGGCAAGGTCCTGATAAATACCATCTGTCACATATCCATAAAAAGAGTAGAGACTTTCGCCTGTATCAGAAAGGCTTACCAATGTACTTCCCCATTGCGCATACCCCATAATGGCCGAACTGGCTGTACCGTTCAAGGCTATCAACTTATTCTTATTCCAAGAAATCTGGAATTCCGAGTCCCACTGGAAATTGCCAACCAACGGGTGAGTATTCAGCGTCAGCTCTAATCCGGTATTACGGATGTGTCCGTAGTTACCCATCGGTGCTCGCAGTTTAGAGTTATCATTGCCCGAGGTACCCATGTAAGTAGGCATCTGTAAATCCATCAGCATATCCTTGGATTCCTTTTGATACCAATCGAGAGTTACATTAATTCTATCATTGAGGAAACCGAGGTCAAGTCCCAGATTTATCTGTTCTTGTTTCTCCCATTTCACATCCAGATTAGGTATATTCTGCGGACGGTAACCAGCTCCAAGCGAGGTATACACCTGTTGCATATTCACACCCCACACATAAGAATTAATACTGGAATTACCAGTCTGCCCCCAACCGGCACGGAATTTACCATTGCTGATCCATTTGATATTCTTCATGAACTTCTCGTTAGTAAAGCGCCAGGACAGAGCGAAAGAGTGAAATCCTGCCCAACGATTGTTCGGGCCGAAGTTTGAGGAACCGTCGTAACGGTAAGTATAGGTAGCATTGTAACGGTTGTCATAGCTATAAGTCCAGCGGGTAAAGAACGAAGCCATAGAACTACTGCCAAAACCAGCACCAATGGTCGGGGTATTAGTACCCAGCATCGGATTATGTACAGCGTCGGAAGGCAGATTGGAGTTAGCGACTTTAGTATAGTCATATTTACTTTCCCAGCATTCCTGACCTACCATTGCACTTACAGAATGCTTCTCAGCAAACGTGTTATTATAAGTCACGTAGTTCTTCAACTGCCAGAAAGTATTGTTATTTTTCTGAATACTACTTTCATTAGCTTCTTTCCAGTTAGGCAAGTCTATGGCGTTGTTATACACTTCTGCCTTACTGTAACCAATATCATAACCTAGTTCCGCATGCCATGTCAAATTCTTGACTGGTGTCAGTTCTGCGTAAATATTACCTGAAAGCTTCTTACGATTCAACATATTGTTGTGCTCCATAGCCTTGGCAATAGGGTTATGAATGCTGTAATTCTCGCGGGCAAAAGAGGCATAGTTTCCATCAATGTCATAAATAGGAGCCTCAGGTAAAGAAGTCAGAGCGAAACCGACAATACCTTCGGCACCATCAGCCAACTTTATGTCATCATTCGAATCGGCAAACGTAGCACTCAACCCCAATTTCAGCCATTTCTTCAACTGCGCATCTAAATTTACGCGTAAAGATAAACGATTGAAGTCAGAGCCGATGATAGTACCTTCCTGATCCATATAACCGGCCGATACATAGTACTGGATTTTCTCCGTACCACCTTGTGCCGACACTTGATGTTGCTGTTGGAAAGCTGTTTGAAAAATGGCATCCTGCCAGTTGGTACCTACGCCCAACAAAGAAACATCACTATAATAAGGATCTTCTTTCACGCCCCCGAAGCCTGAAGCCACAAAATCATTATAATACCCTCCAAAGCCCCGGAGATTGAGCATATCCAAACGTTTGGTTTGACGACTTACAGCCATCATACCATCGTAAGAGAACTTGGCTTCACCGGCTCTACCTCTCTTAGTAGTAATCAGAACCACACCGTTCGCACCTTGTGCACCATAGATAGCTGTAGCAGAAGCATCTTTCAGGATCTCCATACTTAAGATGTCAGCGGGGTTAATGGTTGACAATGGGGAAATAGTGGACGTAGTACCATTGTCCAGCGCATCACCAAAGCCTAAAGAAGAACCGCTTGTACTTCCGCCTTGCACAATCACGCCATCTATCACATAAAGCGGTTCGGCATTAGAATTGATGGTGGCCTGTCCGCGTACACGAATAGAGGAAGCTGAACCCGGCGCACCCGAAGTCTGCACCGCCGTAACACCAGCGGCACGTCCCTGCAATGATTGATCAAGATTGGTAATAATAGAGCCTTTGATAGCATCTTCACCCATAGATACCGACGCACCTGAAAGGTCACTCTTTTTCATTGTACCATAGCCTACAACGACCACTTCATCCAGAAGTTCCGAGTCTTCTTTCATTACCACATTCACAACTTTTTGTCCCGGCTTCAAGGTAATTTCCTGTTGCTTATATCCGATACAGGAAATTACCAGTACATCTTTACCGGTCGGAACACTCACACTAAATTTTCCATTTACGTCCGCTATAGAACCGGTACCGGTTCCTTTTACCAGGACATTGGCGCCAATCAGAGGAGAACCATCCGTACCGTCAGTAATTGTACCGGTAACTGTGGTCTGTTGGGCCATCACATGACAGCTCAGGAAGAGCGTCATCAGAAACAACATAAAGTTCTTCATACTATAATTATTAGATTTAATATGTCACAAATCTTTCACGACAAAGGTAGATGATATCAGTAACGCAAACAAGTACAATTTTATCTGGAACTAATACTATATTTACAAAATAACAGTATCAGCCCCATACCCTTGCTTTAATGCCTGAATTGATTATATGATTCTATTTTTTCTGTAGTTCATCGCGTACTATCTGCCCCCATTCTTTCACATCCTGATCAGCCCAATCGCCATCAGAAGAAGCTGAGGGGAGAAGCATCGAGCAAGTCTCATTCTTATCCGAAACAGACCACGCTACCCAACTTATGGAACGTTGCTGCATCCAGTCCAGCCAGTTTTGCCACTCTTCTTTATTTACTGCACCGTCGCCACTGGCCTCCATACCGGCACATTCGGATATGAATATTGGAAGCCCTTTGCTCAAAGCATAGTCTGTACGGTCACGCAACCATTGTCCGTGAGTATTGGCATAAAAGTGAACAGTATACATTATATTATTATAGCCGGTAATAGGATCATCTGCCGCCAGGTGAATATCCTGATCCCAATGCGGACAACCTACCAGAATAACAGCTTCCGGTTCTATGGCACGGATGGTTTTGATAATTTCGACAGAGTATGCCTTCACTTGTTCCCAACTATCTTCCACCGGTTCATTAAACACTTCATAAATCACATTAGGGACACCCTTATAACGAGCTGCCATTTGTGCAAAGAATTCCTTGGCTTCTTCCTGACGCAGATTATGGCTATGCCAGTCAATGATTGCATAAACATTATTTTCAATAGCCGCATCCACTACTGTCGTGACACACTTAATGCCAAACTCCGGCTTGTACACAAAGCAGGCACTATCCAAGTCCACTCCCATAGAAGCTCGAAGCACCTCCGCCCCCCAATCTCCTGAAAGATAAGCTACGGTAGAAGCATTATAGAAACGAGGCCAAAACTGATGCCACCCATAACTGACACCTTTCAGTACAACCGTATCGCCCTGTTCATTCATCAATTGCGTACCAGTCACACACAGACGGGGCAACTGCTTTGCAGCACCTTCCTGATTTGCTTTTTTAGACGCACCTGCCCCACACCCAAACATTGCGGTCAGCAGACAAACGGCCAACAAACTTTTCCAGATATTCATCATATTATTTCAATTTTGCATTTTCAGTTTTTATAATCTCAACAGTAGTATCCGTTGCGAAAACAGAATTCAACCCCTGCTCTTCCTGAGCCGGATCTCCGGTGTAATCATCTCCCTTTTCCCAATAGATATGGTCGGGATTCTGTTCAGCAAAACCACCCCATGCCCAAAAGTTACATCCGGCAAAAAGTCCGCCGTTCTCCCGGTCCTGACGAATCAAATCAAATACATATTGATAATACTCATCACGAACTTCTGTCGAAGTGCTTTTAGAAAAACGAAAACCATCACGAGGGAAGCCAAATTCTTCAAGTACCACAGGCTTCTTATATTTCTGCGCAACCACCATGTGATCATTAATATATTTCTTCGTATTCTCCTTAGCTCGCGGAAGAAGTTCTTTCAAACTATCAGCTTTTACCCATCCCCAGTTATAAGGCCAAATATGGATATTCAGATAGTCAATATTCGGATCTGCATGCACTCTTTCATATAATGCAATGTCCCCCTCACATCCCGCAGCACCTTCACTTCCCGAAGAAACCATGTGATTGGAATCAAGTGACTTAATAAGAGCGGCAACATCTGCCATCCATTTAGCGAAAGGCTCTTTGTTTTCATCGGAAAAAGCGCGAGGCTCATTGCCTATCTGCCAGGACATAAGCGTTGGATCATCCACATATTTTATCTGATTATACCTATTTGTTCTTGTGACGATGTCTTTGACATAATTGACAAACAACACCTTCGCGCTATCCGATTGCTGAAATTGTTTCACGTACTCCATATAGGCAGGCCAGCCGTCTATTGCAGGCACTACAGCCTTACCGTGTCCCGACCATTGCAGATATACAGAATAACCACCACTCCACTCCCAGGAGTTATTCAAATAAAGTACGGCGGTCATATCCCGTTTGCGCAATTCATTCATGAAGTAATCCAATCCGGCTAAAATAGTATCATTATACACACCGGGAGCTACTTGCAGAGAAGGTTGCACACGGGTTTTCACACCATTTTCACCGTCCGCACCTACCAATACACGCAAATTATTAATACCGATACTTTTCAGAAAATCCAATTCTTTATGCAGGCGTTCACGATCGCCTCCTTCACCTTCAGAACCAAGAATGGCACCGTACCAGAAATTGGTACCTACATAATAATAGGGTTTTCCATTACGGATGAACTGTCCGTTCGCATTCACATGAACGAATGAGCTTTCAACAGGTTTAGGAGTACATGCACCCAAAAAGGATAAAAGAAGAGTCAATAAGAATAAGTGTCTCATATTATCAGGTTTTAGTAACAATTTTATCATTTCCCTATTCCCAACTGTTTCCACAGCCATGCCAGCCATTCGTCCCATTGTTCCTGATACCAATAATGACCTGTTTCAAGATATGGATGGAGTTCTTTGGGAGAAGTCACCACATTATAAGCGGCATACATGGAAGTCGGCGGACAAACATCATCATTATATCCCCAACTGAACCAACCGGGTACTGTAAGACAACGGGCAAAGTTCGCCGTATCATAATAACGCACCACTTCCAGTTCTTTAGCATCGGGAGCACCATAATAATAGAAATAATGCGGCCAGCCACAAGCACGTTTCTTCATAAAGGCTTCATGGTCGCACAGTGCCGGATGAACGGCAGCAAAGAAAGTGACGCGCGGATCAAGGGCCGCCGTCATCACAGAAAGTGCCCCACCCTGGCTGGAGCCTGTCACACCAAGTGCCTGCCCGTTATATTGCGGCAATTCACAGATGAAATCAACCGCACGTAAAGCACCGATAACCACCCGGTGATAATAGAAATTCCTCAAATCATTCCGGCAGAAAGTCCAGTAACCATTCAATGCACCATTCATCAGATTATCATAAAAAGATTGCTCCATAGTAACGGGAATACCATGGATGCCAACTTCCAATGTGATTGCACCTTGTTCCGCTGTATAAACATCTCCGGCATACGGACGTATACCTGCACCGGGCACACGCAACAGAGCCGGATACTTACCTTCTTTTTTCGGTACACAAAGGATACCGTAGAAACGGGAACCCCAACGATCTGTTTGAAAGCTGACATGATAGACATTGACTGTCGCAGTACATCGCTCGGGAAGCAGAGTCATCAAGGGTTGAAGCGATGTCCGGCGGGCGCCTTCCAGCTCTTTCGCCCAAAATTCACGAAAATCCGCGGGAAACTCCGTAATAGGCTGCAATTGTTCGGGAGCATAAGCAGCGGTCGCCAATCCTTCGTATTTACGATCACCTACGTGTGCCGTCACTTTACAACGCAGGAATCCGGATGTCTTCATCGTCCCTTGCAACTTTAATTCACCATTCTTCAGCAATACACCTTTCTTGACTTCGGTAGGATACATCTCCGGCCCCAGCTCATAATCCACCGTCACATTCTGCAAAAGATTCTGAGCTTTCAGCACTCTCACGGTAAATGTACATTTGTCATTCAAACGATAATTCCAATCGGTATGATCAGGAGAAACCATTACACGGATTTCATTACCGCGTATCTGCGCTGTTGCAGCAAGCATACACAACAGACATCCAAAAAGAAGTGATATTTTTCTCATGGTAGAAAACTAAGATTTGTTCGTTGTTGCAAATGTACGTGGTTTCGAAGAATAATAATGATACAATATTATCATATCACAATCTTCTTCTTCCTATAGTTTTCCCTGAACTCCTTCGGTGAACAATCTTTTTTACGTTTAAACATCCGGTTGAAGTTGGACAGATTATTGAAGCCGCAATCATAGCAGATTTCGGCAATGGTATGCGCCGAGTCCACCAGCAGGCGTGTAGCAAACCCCAGGCGAATATCTATAATATAGTCGGAAAGCGTCTTCCCTGTACGTAAACGGAAGAAACGGCTGAACGAAACCGGTGTCATGCCCACCATATCCGCCAGAGTATTCAAACGGATGTCTTCCTGATAATGATCGGCAATATATTTCTGTACCTTCTGCACCCGGCGGCTGTCAGAGAACGTCTCGATCTTAGCAAAGGAAGAACTGGACAGCACCTTTGCATCATCATACAAAGACAATTCATAAAGAATGCGCAGAAAATGCATCACTGCATAGAATCCCTGTTCTTCGGAAGCCAGTTTATCCAGCCAGTTATACACCTTCATGATGGCTTGCATGGGGAAACTAATGCCGCATTGCGCCTTTTCCAGCATACGTCGGATGCTGTCGAACTGGTTCTTATTCATGAAGTTCTTGAAAAACAGGTCGGATGAGAACTGAATCGTGATTTCCCGTATCTCCTTCGAAGTACATTCGTGTTGCTCCCACACATGCTCCAGTTCTTTGCCGGTGATCAGTACCAGATCATAGTCACTGATCACCTCGGCAGAGTCTCCCACTACCCGGCGGACACCGGCTGCATGTTCCGTAAAGTTTAGTTCGAATTCGGCATGACAGTGGATAGGATAAGTAAACTCCGTCTTGCGACGGTCGGCGATATAAAAACAATCGCGGTCGGACAAGGGAGTAATCTCCCTCATAATGTAGTTTGAGTTTTCCATATTGATTGGTTAAAATAGTATCATGTCACAAAAATAACCATTCTTTTTAATCCCGAATGGTAGAATTTGTTTTATTATGGGGTAAGATTTGTTATAAAAGAAAGAAAGGTTATACCTAACCATCGGAAAGATATAACCTTAAAAGAAAAAAGCAATAACTGTATTTTATTTCTCCTATTTTATTTCACAAAGAAAGAATCTTTCAGCAGATCTTTATCATCAGAAGATGCACCTACCATCACGATAAACTCACCCGGTTCTACAATCTTCTTCATCTTTTTATCATAGAAAGCCAGTTTATCGGGAGTGATCTTAAAGTTCACGACCTGACTTTCGCCGGCTTTCAGCGATACGCGGGCAAAGTCTTTCAGTTCCTTCACCGGACGGGTGACGCTACTGAATTTATCACGGATATACAGTTGCACGATCTCCACTCCATCACGGTCGCCCGTATTCGTAACTTTTACACTCACATCCACCGTGCCGTCCTTAGTGATTTCTTTCTGTGCCAATTTCAGGTCATCATATTTATATGTAGTATAAGAAAGACCGTGACCGAACGGATAGAGCGGAGTGCTTGGCTTGCCTGCCGCATAAGGATGGAAGTATTGTGACGGCTTATGGTTGTATATCATCTGCAACTGACCTACGCTATGAGGGATTGTTATAGCCAACTTGGCTGACGGATTCACCTTACCATACAGAATTTCGGCTACTGCCTGCCCTCCGTACATCCCCGGTGCCCATGCTTCTACGATAGCGGGAAGATTTTCGGCCGCCCACTGCACACCGAGAGGACGTCCGTTCACCAAAATAAGAATAGTCGGCTTACCGGAAGCGGCCACTTTCTCTATCAACTCGTTCTGCAAACCTACCAGGTCGAGATCCGACCGGTCGGTATCTTCACCGTCCGTACGGTCGTTCCAACGGAAGCGCATCATATATTCGCCTGCCACTACGATATTGAGATCAGCACTCTTGGCACGTACAGCAGCTTCAGCCACTTTCTTCGGATCCATGTTGCGAGGGTCCCAACCTTGGTCTACAAAATCAAACTGAGTATCGGGAGCAATCATCTTCAGACCTTCCAGGATGGTAGTTACGTTTTCATCTTTCTCAGGAGCACTCCAGTCACCCAAGATATTCTGGTCGTCGGCATTGATACCGGTCACCAGGATCTTCTTATATCTGGAAGCGTCCAGAGGAAGTACACCGTCATTCTTCAATAATACAATGCCATTGCGGGCAGACTCAAGAGCCGTTGCACGATGTTCATCACAAAGGCGCACTTTCATGGTTTCGGCCTCATCGGCATAAGGTTGTTCGAAAAGACCGAGACGGAATTTGATATCCAGTATGCGGCGTACAGATTCGTCAATACGGGATTCGGGGATACGTCCTTCCTTCACCAACTCCACTACCATCTCATTCCAGTGGATACCATGCATATGCATGTCCATACCTCCCATAATAGACTGATAAAAAGCTTCCTTCAGATTTTCGGCAGTAGCATGCAGGTCATGAATATGTTCAATGTCCATCCAGTCGCTGACTACGAATCCGGGGAAGTTCCATTCACCACGTAGAATATCATGCATCAGCCACTCATTGCTATGACAAGGGATACCATTCAGTTCATTGTGGGCAGTCATCAGGGACATGGCTCCCGCCTTCACTCCTGCCTCAAAGGGAGGAAAGAAAACTTCACGAAGTGTACGCTCTGACAAATCAGTGGGAGAACCGTTTGTTCCGTTGATGGGTTCACTGCCACCGACAAAATGCTTGATACAAGCCAGTACATCTTCGTTGCCATTCAAATTGCCTTGATAACCTTTCACGGACTGTACGCCCAGCAAAGTAACCAGATAAGGATCTTCACCATACGTTTCGCCAACACGTCCCCAACGGGCATCACGGGCTACTTCCACATTCGGATTAAACGTCCAGTGCATGTTCATGGCACGCATTTCCTTTGCAGTCTGCCGGGCTATCTTATAAGCCATCAGCGTATCAAAGGAACAGGCAAGGTTGATGTTGGTGGGGTATACCGTATTATCCGGCGCATTAGCATTGCCATGAATGGCATCGATACCGAATATAATAGGTATCTGTAAGCGGCTCTTCATTGCGAGAGATTGCAAATAGTTGGCTTCTTCAATGGTCAATACGTGCAGAAAAGAGCCGATCAGGCCTTCTTCCGTCCACTTCTCTATATCTTTCTCCGTAAAACCTGGATAGAAAGCATTTGCGGTATTATTCTTCAATTCTTCTTCGGTCATCACGGCACTGTTTGCCTTGATATGTTCCACACCGACGAACTGGTTCATCTGACCTACTTTCTCCTCCAGAGTCATTCTTTTCAAAAGATCTTCTACCCTGTCCTTTACGGGTGCGGTAGAGTCTTTATACACTTCCTTCTGGCTTCCGCCGCAGGAACACAAACAAGCTCCGATTGCCATAGTTGCGATTATTTTCTTCATTATTATAGGGTTATGAATCAGTTACGAGCTACAAGCTACAAGTAGCTGCGCTATGTTCCGAAAGGCACTTGTAGCTTGTAGCCTGTAGCTCGTAACTTCATTCCTTTCTGTACTGTTACACCGCAAAGATAGTGCTCTCCATGAATTTCCGGCAACAGTTTCTTATCCAATTGTAGTACAATTTGTTTCAAATCGAGGTATCAGTTGTATTCCTCATACTTTTGATGAACAAAACAAGTCTTTTCCGGAAGAAATGTATACTTTTGTATCCGAACAATCTCTTAAACCCAATAACATGATAAACCCCATTTACTCTCCCGACAGCAACCGGTATGACAATGGTATGAAGTACCGCCGGTGCGGACGAAGCGGCATCCTGCTGCCCGAAATATCCTTAGGCTTATGGCACAACTTCGGCGACGTAAACACGCTGGCCAATTCCCAGGCGATGGCACATTATGCTTTCGACCAAGGCATCACCCATTTCGACCTTGCCAACAACTACGGCCCATCCTACGGTTCTGCCGAAGAAACCTTCGGAATGATTATGAAGAAATCGTTCATGCCCTACCGGGACGAACTGTTCATTTCAACCAAAGCCGGTCATGACATGTGGCCCGGCCCATACGGTGAATGGGGGTCCAGAAAGTATCTGATGAACAGCCTCAACCAAAGTCTGAAACGGATGAATCTGGACTATGTAGACATCTTCTACTCGCACCGCTATGATCCGGAAACTCCATTGGAAGAAACACTGCAAGCTCTTGTTGACATTGTCCGACAAGGCAAAGCCTTATACGTGGGTATCTCCAAATATCCGAAAGAAGCTGCCGAATTTGCTTACCGCTATCTGGAAGAGAGAGATGTGCATTGCTTGCTTTATCAAGGAAGATATAATATGTTCAACCGGGAACCGGAAGAAGAAGGTATTCTGCAACAGGCCAAAGAAAACGGAACAGGTTTCATCGCCTTCTCACCGTTGGCACAAGGACTGCTGACGAACCGTTATCTGAAAGGTATTCCCGAAGACTCACGCATCGCCAAAGGCGGTTTCCTGAAAAAAGAAGCATTGACTGACGAGACACTGAAGAAGATAAAAGCCCTAAACGAAATTGCCACACAACGCGGACAAACTCTTGCTGAGATGGCTCTGGCATGGTTACTGAAAGATGATATGATTACTTCAGTCATTATCGGAGCAAGCTCTGTAGCACAGTTAAATGACAATCTGCAAAGTATCAAAAATACGAAATTCACGGCAGAAGAATTAGAAAAGATCAATCAGATAGATAGTCTGAAATAAACTGATAACAAGGACTTGTTTTATCGTCTGCAGGCAGGTAAATCGGTTCCTTTTAAGAGTAACGAGCGTTTCCACGAAAGGGAACGCTCGTTTCCATTAAGGGAAACTCCAGTTCCCATTAAAGGAAACAGGCGTTCTGACGTGAGGGAACAAGCGTTCCCTTTCTTAAGACTTTTTTCACCAAGAATACAATTTTAACATACCCCCTTCTGAACCTTTTATTTTTTATCTTGTTCATGTACCAAAAGCCTGAGGTACCAGGGCAGGATTTTTATATTTAACCTAAACATTATAAAAGTATGAAGAAATTAATTCCCCTATTATTGGTGGTCTTGACTTTCGCAGCCTGCGAAAAAGACCCTGACACGGATAAGCTGGACAACAAGTATCTGGTTTATACCAACTATGACACGAAAGCTGATTTCAAAGCTTTCCAAACGTACTACATGCCGGACAGCATCCTTATCATCGGTGATAAGAAAGAAGCTGAATACTGGAAAGACGAGAGCGCTCAGGAGATTCTGCAAGCCTACGCTACCAATATGAACAATCGCGGTTTTGTCCGTGTAGACGATCGTGAAGAAGCCAACCTCGGTTTGCAGGTCAGCTACATCAAGAGCACTTACTACTTTAATGACTACGGACGTCCCGAATGGTGGTGGAACTACCCAGGCTACTGGGATGCACCTTACTGGGGTAACTGGGGCGGATGGTACTACCCGTATGCCGTGACCTATACTTACAGCACCGGTTCATTCATCACCGAGCTCCTCAACCTGGAAGCCACTCAAGGCGAAAAGGAAAAATTGCCCATACTCTGGACAAGCTATATGAGCGGATTGCTTAGCGGTTCTACAGCTGTAAACACCAAACTGGCCGTTGAAGGTGTGAACCAAGCCTACACTCAATCTTCCTACCTTACTAATAAGTAATTGTTAGTAGTAAATAGTTAAGTAGAGAGGTACAGCCTGAAGTATCTCATAACTAAAAACAATAACAAGTATGAAAACAATAAAATATCTTTCCGTGAGAGTACTGGCAATCACTGCCCTGGCTCTCGTCTTCGCCATGCCGGCAAAGGCACAATTAACCGATAACGGTTATGCCAACATCGATTGGCAATTCAACTTCCCCCTGAGCAACCACTTCGCTGATAAAGCCAGCGGATGGGGTATGAGTTTTGAAGGCGGTTACTATGTGACTCCGAATATTGCTCTTGGTGCCTTCCTGGCCTACCACAGCAACCACGAATACTTCGGTCGCCAGACACTTCCCGTAGGTGAAGGCGGTAGCATCAATACCGACCAACAGCACACATTGTTCCAATTGCCTTTCGGCCTTGCCGGACGTTATACTTTCGACCGCGGTAGCGCTTTCCAACCTTACGTTGGTGTGAAGGTAGGTCCTCAATATGCCGAAATCAAGTCTACTTTCAATGTGTACGAAGCTAACAAGAGCACCTGGGGCTTCTACGTATCACCGGAAATTGGTATCAACATCTACCCATGGGCTTATGGTCCGGGTCTGCACGTTGCCGCTTACTATAGCTACGGCACGAACAAGGGAGACTTGTTCACATACAGTGTAGATGGTTTGAGCAACTTCGGTTTACGCCTGGGTATTGCATTCTAACATAATTTGCATTGCAACACAATAAGTTTGACTGGTATTAATTGATTGTTTCAAGACGTGAAAAAAGGGAATAACCGGCCGCGTGAGCGGGGGGCTATTCCCTTTTGTAGTTACGAGTTACAAGCTACGAGCTACGAGTTGCTGCGCCGAACAATTATGCCGCATGGTACTTGTAGCTCGTAGCTCGTAACTCGTAACTATTTCACCGCCTGATACATCACCTCCTGTATTCGTGTACGAATATCCATCTTCATCAGTTTCGTATTCCATACATTGGGATAAATGCGATTACACAGGAAGACGTAAACAAGGCCGTTCGTCGGGTCTACCCAAGCACAAGTACCCGTAAAGCCGGTATGACCATAGACGGTAGAAGGGGTAGCAGCAGCGCATGGGCTCTTTGCCGGATTCTGACGGTCGGGCTTATCAAATCCCAGACCACGGCGGCTGATGCGCGAAACCGTAGTAGTAAATACACGGCAAGTCTCCGGACTCAGATAACGCTTGCCATCCAGTTCACCACCATTCAGCAACATCTGATAAATTCGCGCTACTTCCGTTGCATTAGAGAATAGTCCGGCATTCCCCGATACACCACCCTGGAAGGCTGCCGACTCATCATGTACAAAGCCCTGAAGAACAGTCTTCCGCAAGAAAGGATCAAAGGAAGAAGGTATAATTTCGGCTTTCGACAGAGGAGCATGGCCACCGGAAACAATGCCGGCATAAACCGTTCCCGCAGTAGCTGCACCTCGCAGCGGCAGGTATCCGGTACGTTTCAGTCCCATCGGAGCATAGAACTCCTGCTCCAGAAAAGCATCCATCGACATTCCCGTACGCGCTTCCACCAACTGCTGCAACAGGATGAAGCCGACACAACTATACCTATAGCGGCGGTCACGCAACGGAGTTTCTATAATCTTCTGCCGATATGCCTCCTTGAAGGAACGATTCAGCCATAAGCTATCAGAAACCTGCAATGTGTGCTCTGCCGTCCGTACCTTAGACATCAGCCCCTTCTGGAACTTGAACTTCGGGTTTGCCCAGGTACGTACACCGATCTGTGCGGAATGTGCGGCATCGGGCTTTGCCTTGAAAAGAGTTCCTTCATAACTTTCCTTATCGATAGCTTCCAGATAGAATAACAACGTGGAAGGCAATCCGGACTCATGTAACAGTAATTGCCGGACAGTAATATCCTTTTTATCCGTATCCTGAAGCCAAGGCAGATAGTCCGACACACGGTCAGTAAGATTCAGACGCCCTTTATCATACAGCTTCATGACGGCAAGCAGTGTTGCCGTAGTCTTTGTCAGCGAAGCAAGGTCATAAACATCCGTCGGGGATACCGGCAAGGTAGCACCCGGAATAACGGATGCAGAAAGTCTGTTGGCAGAAGCGCCCGGCCAGGTATGCGTTCCGAATGCCTTATTATACATTTCCTTTCCATCTTTCAATATCACGATCTGGCAACCGGGATAGGCACCTTCCTTAATCCCTTCTTTCGCAATCTCATCGATACGGGTCAGCAGACGAGAGTTCACTCCATACTCATCGGGCACAAAGTGGAGCGGTGTCTTCGGAGTAATAACCTGCCCCGTACCTGTGGCAAACAAATTGCTTATGCTTGCCGAAAGGCGTCCGTCGGCTGTTGCATCTCCATAAAGTATTTTGGCTGTCCGGCACTGCACATCATCTATCGAAGAATGCGCCAATACTACGGCGTCCGCAGCCGACACTGCCCGGCGTATCTGCAACATCTGTTTACCGGGAATAAAAAGCAGATAAACCACCGGCACATCGTGAGTAAACTCGGCAAAGAAGGGTTGGTAGGGTGCCAGGCGATGTTCCGTGACGCAGACAAGAATACGTTTATATTGTGACAATGAATCACGCAACAGCTTGCGTGCAGCAGGCTGCAAGTCTTTCTTCAGCTGAAAGACGGTGGGACTTCCTTCCGTCCCGGCGGAATTTATATATCCGGAGAGTTCTTTCAGGAACGGCTGTACCTCTTTCGCATCCCCCACATTGAGCACCGCCACTTCACGGGTATCCGCATCCAGCGGAAGCACATTGTTTTTATTTCTCAGCACAGTGATCGCCTCCTGGTTCAGACGCCGTATCAGATCACGCGTATGTGCCGTATTGATACGGTTTCCCAAACCGGAAAGACGGACAAAAGGTTTCTTCGACAATCCGAGAGCATATTTATAGGTAAGCACCTTCCGGCACTTCGCTTCGATTTCCGCTTCTGTCAACTCACCGCTCTTCACGGCATCCAGTATAGCTTCCAACTCTTCCTTTATCCGCCGGGGAACAAGCAGCAGGTCGTGCCCCGCCTGCAACGCCTGCAAGCAAATACTCGTGTTATTGGCAGATACTCCCTTCATGGCAAGTGCATCCGTAAACACCAACCCTTTGAACTGCATCTCCTGCGTCAACAAATCATGCACCACTTTGCGCGAAAGCGAAGAAGGCACTCCCCGTTTCGGCTCAAGCACCGGCACTTCCAAATGTCCCACCATCATACCGGACAGTCCGGCCTGAATCGCCTTTCTGAACGGATAAAGCTCCACGCTGTCCAGACGTGCACGCGAAAACGACAGCTTCGGCAATGAATGATGCGAATCCACATCCGTATCTCCATGACCGGGAAAATGCTTACTTACGGAAAGTACACCGCCATCTTCCAGCCCACGTGCATAAGCTATCACTTTATCCGCCACATTTACCGGACTTTCTCCAAAAGAGCGGGTATTGATAACGGGATTCTTCGGATTGATATTCACATCTGCCACGGGAGCAAAGTTGACTTGCACGCCAAGCTCACGGCACTGCCGGGCCATCTCGCGCCCGTACTCATAGAGCAGGCTGTCGTTTTGTATACAGCCCAGAACCATATTTCGCGGAAACACCGGTGTACCCCGCAAACGCATGGAAAGTCCCCACTCACCGTCAAAGGTAACCATCAACGGAATATCCGCCATTTTCTGCGCTTCATTAGTCAGTGCCACCTGGTTTTCCATTAAACCACCGGAAAAAAGCAGACCACCCACTTTGTAGTCGTCCACTACTTTGCGCAACAGGTCGCGGTTCGCTTTATCCTGTTGGGGGGCAATGGTATAAATGAATAGCTGTCCGATACGTTCTTTCAGACTCATCTTGTTGAGCACTGAGTCCACCCACTGCCGGCAGCGGGCATCATTGGTAAAGGGACGCATCAGGATAGGTTCAACAGGCGCAACAGGAGATTGCGGTGCCGGCAAGCGATGTGTCTGAGCATCAAAACGGGCACAACAACTGAATAGTATCAAGAGGAATAGGAATAGTTTCTTCATTATTATCTATACATTAAGGCTACCAAAGTTATAGTATTTCAAACACAAAGACACGGAAAACACAGAGTTTTTTCGACTAATTAGTAAAAAACGCTGTATTTCCCGTGTCTCCCGTATTTCTATGTTCCGGCTATTTCAGACTTTTATAAATCACCTCCTGTATATCCGTGCGAATATTCATTTCACCCAATTTCGTATTCCACACATTGGGACACAGGCGGTTACTGAGGAAGACGTACACCGTCCCGTGTTCAGGATCCACCCAGACGCAAGTCCCCGTGAAACCGGTATGCCCATAAACGGCAGCGGTAGCAGAGGCAGCACAAGGACTGTTCTTCAAATCCTTCAGATTAGGTTTGTCGAAGCCCAATCCCCGGCGACTGATAGCGGAAGTTTCCGTAGTGAACAGGCGGCAGGTCGCTTCGCTCAGATAGCGTTTACCGTTCCATTCGCCACCGTTCAATATCATCTGATAGATTTTAGCCACTTCGGAGGCAGTGGAGAAGAGACCGGCATTACCGGATATGCCACCCATGCAGGCAGCAGCCTCATCATGCACATAGCCACACAAGTCCTGACGACGCAGGAAGTCGTTTGCAGCCGTAGGCATTATCTCTTCTTTGGAGTATTTCTGCAAAGGCAGGTACATGGTACGCTGCAAGCCCATAGGCGCATAGAACTCCTTAGCCAGATAGAGGTCCATCGGCAACTTGACAATTGACTCTACTACCTGTTGCAACAGGATAAAGCCGAGATCACTGTACACATACCGCTTACTGTCCATTTCGCAACGGGCAATCTTTTGCAGGATGGTATTCTTAAAGCTTTTATTCAACCACATCTTATCAGCTACATGCAAGTTGTAAACCGATGATTCTTTCTCCGACACCAGTCCTTTCTTGAACTTGAAGTCCGAACAATAATAGCTATGTTCGCTTACCCGCGTGCGATGCCATTCATCCACCCAACTTTGGGCATACGGTCCATGCACGGAGTTCGGGTCGATAGCCTCCAGATAGAAACGAATATAAGGCGGCAGGCCGGACTCGTGAAGAAGCAAGTCCTTAATTGTAATATTCTTCTTATTCGTACTTCGCAGGAAAGGTAAGTATTGGGAAACCTTATCCGTCAGTTTCAACTTACCACCATCATAAAGTTTCATCACGGCAAGCAGCGTTGCGGTAGTCTTTGTCAGAGAAGCCAGGTCGAACAGATCCGTAGGACGTACAGCAGTGGTATCCTTATCGGAATGTATGCCGAAGCATTTATCATACACCGTCTGACCGTCTTTCAGCACCAGCACCTGGCAACCGGGATAAGCTCCGGCAGCCAATCCCGCCCGAACGATAGCATCAATGCGATGCAACTCATTGGACTTCATCCCAAAATCCTCGGGAATAATGCTTCCCGGCTTCATCCCCGGAGTGATCACACTTCCCTCACCGGCCTGATAAAGACTTCCGATACTCATGGAAAGTTTGCCTTGGGCAGGCACTTTGGCAAAGATGACACCTGCCACATACTGTTGGATATCCGCCTCGGAAGAATGTCCCAGCACTACGGCACTGGCTTCGTTCAAAGCAGGCTCTAACGGTTGCATTCCACGATAAGACGTAAAGAAAGCATATACCAGCGGCACGGACAAGTCCAACCCCGCCAGGAAATCGGCATAAGCAACCACATCGGCATCTTTTCCCGATACGCTGACCACTATACGCCGATAGTCCGCCAACTTACGCGCCAGTTCACGACGGCCATCTTCCGACGTTTCTCTTGTCAAACGAAAACACTCCATAGGAACTGGAGATAATTTCTTCATCTCATCCACAAAAACACTGTCTTTGCCTTCGCCTATACTCAGAAGAGCAATAGGAGCACCACCGACCGGTGTCAAAGGCAATATCCCGAAATGATTGCCAAGCACCGTAACGGAGGCTTGGCGCAACCTGGTTACCAGAGCCTTCGCCTCATCCGTATGGATACGATAGCTCATTCCGCTAACTTGCAACTGCGGGCGTGGCCGGCGCAAGCCTAACAAATATTTATAAGTAAGTATCTTACGACATTTCGCTTCCACTTCTTTCTCAGAGAGAACACCCTCTTTCACTGCACTCAGCACTTCCTGTACAGCGTTTGCGGTGTTGTACTGCACCAGTACCATATCATTTCCGGCAAGTAGGGCTTTTGTAGTAAGCTGGGGCACAGACGAAACACCTTTCATATCCAACGCATCTGTAAACACCAAGCCCTGAAAACCCATTTCATCTTTCAGTAATCCCGTTACTACATTTCTGGAAAGTGAAGATGCCGTTTTGGCGTCCGGTTCCAAAGCAGGCACCTGCAAATGACCTACCATCACACCGCCCAATCCGGCACGCACCATTTCGCGGAACGGATACAGCTCGACGCTATCCAAACGTTCACGATTATAGTAGAGCACCGGCAGTCCCTTATGCGAGTCCACGTCCGTATCTCCATGACCGGGAAAATGTTTGCTTACGGACAGCACGCCACCACTTTCCAATCCACGACTGTAAGCCAGCACCTTTTCGGCTACTTTCTTCGGATCTTCACCGAACGAACGTACATGAATCACCGGATTCAAAGGATTGGTATTCACATCCGCATCAGGTGCAAAATTGACGTGCACACCCAGTTCGCGAAACTCCCGTGCCACTTCACGGCCGTATTCATAAATCAGCTGATTGTCTTCAATGCAGCCCAGAGCCGCATTCTTTGGGAAATAAGGTGTACCTTCCAGACGCATGGAGAGCCCCCACTCACCGTCAAAAGTGATCATAACGGGAACTTTGGAGTTCTTCTGCGCAGTATTCGTCAGTATTGCCTGTTCTTCCGGCGTGCCTTCGGCAAAGAGCAGACCTCCGATCTTATACTTCTTCACAAGATCACGTATCTGCTTTTTTCTCTGCTTATCCGCCTTGGCCGGGAAGGTGGTGACAATCAACTGCCCCACTTTCTCTTGCAGGTTCAGACCGGAAAATACGGAATCTACCCACTGTTTGCAACGTGCATCTGCCGCTGAAGGTAGAAAAGGGGCTTCTGCCTGGGCATGAAGCAAGGATGTGCCACCCCATAAAAGGACAGCCAACATCAAGAGAATTGTTCTTTTCATTTCTTTGTAGTTCGTTGGCGGTATTCATTCATTTCTGTACGGGTTATGATTCTTTTCACCACAGAGGACACAGAGGACACAGAGTTTTTATACTTCTAATTCAGAGATAATTATAACCTCTGCGTCCTCTGTGTCCTCTGTGGTGAAATAGTTCCTTTTCCAATACAAATAAATCCTCCCCCAACTAATTATGTATTATCTATAATGATGGTTGGGATTCTTCTTCTGCAAGTGTCAGTTTCAACATTCCCACATAAATTCCACTTCTTCCTGTGTGCATCACAGGTACATTCTTACCGTCTTTATTCAAGTAGATAGCGGGTTCTTTCATGAAAGTATGGGTATGTCCGCCCAATATGGCATCAATATTATTTGTTTTCTGCGCCAGTTCTTCGTCGCAAGGAGCACCTTTAAGCTGATAACCCAGATGCGACAAGCAAATAACAACATCGCAACCTTCCTGGTTCTTCAGCAGATCCGTCGTCTTCTGTGCCGCTTCTATCGGATCATTATAAACCACACCTTCACATTTATCGGCCTGCACCAATCCTTCCATCTTCGGAGCAAGACCAAAGACACCGATCTTCAATCCGTTGCGGCTGAAAGTAGTATAAGGTTTCACCAGTCCTTCCAGTACCGTACCTGTTACGTCATAGTTGGCACATACCACCGGAAAGTTTGCCATACGGAACAGACGTGCCATATTCTCCAGACCGAAATCAAACTCATGATTACCAATCGTCATGGCATCGTAGCCCATAAGGTTCATCATCTTGACTTCTACTTCCCCCTGGAACAGATTATAGTAAGGAGTTCCTTGGGAGATATCTCCACAATCGAACAACAACAGATCAGGGTTCACCTTGCGCGCCTCTTTAATAAAGGTGGTCCGTCGCACGGTTCCGCCCATACCGGCATAGCGGTCGGCAGCATTTACAGCAATAGGCTCAATGCGGCTATGTGTGTCACTTGTTTGCAGAATCACCAGTTGTTTGGTTTTCTGTGCAGAGTCGGGAGCCAGCAGACAAAGGGGTTCCTCGGAGATTTCCCGGGTAGATTGTTGTGCTGATGCCGGAAGAAGGCAGCAGACTGCCAACGTTAAAAGAATATATCGTTTCATGATTTCTGATTTATGAATTATGATTTGTTTTCTCGGTGAGCAGGATTACTCATCTTTCACAGTTACTCTACCTTCCAGACGGGAAGTGATCTTCTTTCCGGCAGCAGTTTGACGTTCCACATAGTCCATGAACAGGCCGCGCAAAGTAGCTCCGTCCGGACATTCCCGTTTCTCAGCCTGGGGCAAGGCAGTCATCCCGTCGTTTCCGTCAGCCAGATAGTCGATTGTAGCAATCGTATAGAGTTGATTGTCTTCTATCGGACGCCCGCCAACCGTACCTTGCAGCAATTTCCCGTCTTTTGTAATCAGAAGCTGCACACCACTGACGCCTTCGCCATGACGCACGGCGATATTATTAAACAGTTCTTTCAGATTGACTCCCTTCATAGTCAATATACAAAGAGAATTTTCGAAAGGTAATATCTCATAGATGTTTTCGGTAGTGATAGGGCCTTCTGTCAGTACATTACGCAAACCACCCATATTTATCAGCCCCATGTCGGCAGGCTCACCCAGCACTTGTGCGGCAGCATTGCGCAGTACATCCGCTACCAGATTGGAAAGCAAGCTCTCCGGAGCTCCTTTATCCATACTCATTTCCGCAGTACCCACCACACGATACATGATACTGTCAACTTTTGCCTTATAAGGAGCAAGCAGTGCCACCGCTTCAGCATCCGGGTTCACATCCCAAGTAGAGTCAATCGCCACCATGGTTCCCTCTGACTTCGTCACCTTATATACAGAAGTACAAGAACTTAGCAGGAATGCAGCTGCCAAAAGTACACCGGGAATGAATTTCAAAGTTATTCTTTTCATTTTGTTCGGGTTTTTAAATTGCTACAAATATAACGAATTGTCTTTCTTATCCCGTCCTGACGGAAAGAAAAAAGATGAACTTTTTCGTTTTCAGGCATATTTTTAAGTTTCGGGATGATAGTGCTGCTACTCATAACCAAAAGGAAGGCATAAAGCGTAGTATCGGCTTTTAACTCCTCTCTGAGCGGTTATGAATCTTTTCACCACAGAGGACACAGAGTTCACAGAGTTTTTAGGCTTCTAGTTCAGAGATAATTATAACCTCTGTGTCCTCTGCGTCCTCTGTGGTGAAATAATTCCTTTCTTTTCCGTTATGGGCCCAATTCAATTCCTGATTCACATAAATAATAAACCGCCGAAACTTACGTTATTAAAATATACGTAAGTTACGCACACAGCCTTTCAAGCTGACACAGATGCAAAACTTTAAAAATATACCTATATTTGAATTCCGAAAGTAATATAAAAGACAGGCAGATACATGGAAATAAGTGTGGCAACCGACCAGGAATGGCATATAATCCGCTACTCGGCAGGAGATAAAGAGCGCTGGGACCGCTTCGTGCGCCGCTCTAAAAACGGTACGTTCCTCTTGCTGCGTGACTATATGGATTATCATGCCGACCGTTTCCAGGATTGTTCCCTGCTGATCTTCTGCAACCGGAAGTTAACAGCCCTGTTTCCCGGTAATCTTTCCGGCAGTTGTTTCCATTCCCATCAAGGACTGACGTATGGCGGAATGCTCCTTTCCCCTTCCATCACCCTGCAACAAGTAGAAAGTGTATTTCATGCCGCACTCGATTATCTGCATAAGGAATGCAGTGTGCAGTCGATAGTCTATCGTGCTATCCCACATATCTATCACCGCTATCCTGCAGAAGAAGACCTTTATGTCCTCACCCGGCTGGGTGCAGCCCTTGTGGCACGGAGCATCTCATCCGTCATTCCACTGGACGACCGCCTGCCTTTCCGTACTCTCCGCCGTCGCCAACTGAAAAAAGCCCTGGCATCTTCACTGACGATTGCAGAAGATGAAGACTTTGCTTCTTTCTGGCCGATACTGGAAGAAAACCTGCACGAACGATATGGGGTCTCTCCCGTACATTCGCTGGAGGAGATTACCCGTCTGCACAACAATTTCCCCCGCCAGATCTCCCTTTTCCGTGTATGCGATGAAGCCGAAACGTTGGGTGGATGCATTGTGTATGAGACTGACGAGGTAGCCCACGTGCAATACATCGCAGCTTCCCCACGCGGAAAGAAATGCGGTGCGCTCGACCTGCTTTTCCACCAATTAATATACGACCGTTATGCGCAGAAGCGATACTTCGACTTTGGCATATCTACCGAACACGGCGGACAAATGTTGAACGAGGGATTACTCTTCCAAAAAGAAGGTTTCGGTGCAAGAGCAATTATGTATGACGTTTACGAATTACGCTTATGATAAAGTATTTAGACCTGCAAAAGATCAATGCCTCCTTCGAACCCGAACTGTCGGATGCTCTGTTGCGTGTTTCCCATTCCGGATGGTATCTGCACGGGGAAGCTACAGCCCGTTTTGAAGAGGAGTTCGCTGCTTATTGCGGTACTTCTTATTGTGTTGGCACTGGAAATGGTCTGGATGCTCTTACTTTGATATTTCTGGCTTACCGGGAACTGGGAGTGATGGATGCAGGCGATGAAGTTATTGTTCCTGCCAATACATACATTGCCACCCTGCTTTCCATTCTTCGTGCCGGTCTGAAACCAATGCTTTGTGAACCTTCTTTCGAAACATGCAATATAGATGCCGCCTATGCCGAGACACAGATTACTCCCCGTACGCGTGCCATACTGCCCGTCCACCTGTACGGGCGTTTAGCTGACATGAAAGAGATATGCGAGTTAGCCAACCGCTACGAACTGAAAGTCATAGAAGACGCTGCACAAGCACATGGAGCTGTCTGGAACAAAGGTTTACCGGGGAAAGGAAATCAGCCTCTGCGTGCCGGTAATCTGGGAGATGCCGCTGCTTTCAGCTTTTATCCTGCCAAGAATTTAGGGGCATTAGGGGATGGCGGCGCTATAACCACTCACGATGAAAGACTTGCCGCCACAGTGCGTTCCATAGCCAATTATGGCTCCACGGAGAAATATGTCCATCGATATCAAGGTATAAACAGCCGTCTGGACGAGTTGCAGGCGGCAGTCCTTTCCGTGAAGCTCCCCCGGTTGGATCAGGATAATATCCGTAGAAGGGAAATAGCGCAAATATATAAAGAAGGAATCGACTGGCAGCGTCTGGAATTACAGAGTACTGTCCATACGAATGACATCAATGAAGCCAATGTTTTTCATATCTTCCCCGTCTTTTCTCCCCGCAGGGATGAATGGCAACGTTATCTCAATAGTCACGGCATTTGTACTCAAATTCATTACCCCATCCCTCCCCATCGCCAGGAAGCGTTGAAAAAAGAATATGGAATGCAACAACTCCCCATTACGGAACGCATCCATAATGAGGAGTTAAGCCTCCCTATATCTCCATTACTGACGAATGAAGATATAGAGCGGATTATTGACTGTGCAAATACCTTTATTTAGAAATTCAACACTTTATAATACGACGATTTCGGCAGTAAGTTTTCGTCAAACAGAAGCGGATAGTTACGCTGACGGTTACCACGGCGGCGATCCAACCATGAATCACCATCATATACATTCCAGAAAGTAACATTGCTAACCACATTCTTGTATTCGCGCAGCACCCGGAACAGCATATCATACTGGGCTACCTGTGCCGCATCCGCTTCAGGAGTCAATTCCAACGTCCTGTTATCCTGGTTCACACTCAACTGTCCTCCCTGCTCTCTCGTATTTATACGAACGTCCAGTTCAGTGATATGGATATTATCAACCACCTGCGAATAAAGCTCGATAGCCTTCCTAAACTCATCCTCCGTAGGAGAAAGGGTATTATAATGTCCCTGCATTCCGATACCGGAGATGGGTATTCCCTCAGCCTTCATGCTTTTAACCATATTATAAATGCGGTCACGCTTCGCCGGGTTTGTCTCATTATAATCATTGTAGAAGAGCAATGCTTTGGGATCTGCCTCATGAGCATATTCAAAAGCCTTCTTTATAAACTCGTCCCCTGCAATCTTATAATAAAGAGACTGACGATAAGGCACTTCCGCTTTCGGATCATCCGTCATCGCTTCGTTCACTACGTCCCAGGCATAGACGACATCCTTATATCTATTTACAATCGTATGGATATGCTTTCTCATTCTCTCAAACAGTACCTCCTTGGAAACCAAATTTCCCTTTTCATCATGGAACATCCAGTCCGGAGTCTGGGCATGCCAGACAAGGCAATGACCGCGAAGCCCTATTTTATTGGTACGGGCAAAGTTGGCTATCTTATCAGCGTTCTCCCAGTTCCACTGTCCCTCCACTGGCTCCGTAGGCTGAGGTTTCATATCGTTCTCTGCAGTGATACTGTTAAAGTTGGAAGTAATCAGTGCCATCTGTTGAGGTGATTTCAGATTTGCCATATTTATCGCACAGCCCACAGTGAAATAATCAGCATACGCATCTTTCAGGTTGTTCACCACAATATCATTCGCAGAAGTAGCATACAAACCTATCAGACAGCCGGTAAAACCACCTGCCACGTTCGTTGAAAGAATATCACCGGGCACGGTATTTCCCAACTGTACGAAGTCAGTTCCATCCGTTGAATAATAAAAGCCATAGCCATCTCCCTCACCCTTTACTCGCAGTTGAATGGGATTCTTCACATCTACTTTCGCACTTGCAACAAGTCCGGATTTACCTCTTGCCGTTCTTTCCAGCACCATGTAGAAATCTTTGTCCTTCTTTGTCAAGCCAAAGACATAATTGAATTTTTCACTCTGCACGCAAGTGATGCCTGCCAGATCTTTCTCTGTCTTCGGAACATACTTCAATGTGGTAGTAAACGAAAAGTTATTATGCTGCTGTCTGTAGAAGAGTGTTGAAGTAGGCTTCACCTCTTTTATGTTCACCGGGAAAGGAGTAATCTGCAATCCTCCGTCTTTCAATACTGAGATGAACTCTTCACGAGGACCTCTCAAACCAATCCAGCGGTAATCCAGTTGCGGAGATGTGAAGTTTTCAGTGAACGTAAAATTACCATTGGGGAAGTAACCGTCTTCTCCGGTTTTATTCTCCACTCCTTTAGGTGTTTTCAGCTTCGGCTCCATCGGGATCAATCCGTTTTCAAAGACAGGGAATTCTCCCGACCAGTCAACCGGCAGGATAAACGTTTCACGGCCAATGTTCACTCTGCCCTTCTCATTCGGGCGGATAGCCAGGAATACACCGTAATATTTGCCGTCAGGACCTTCCACTAAATCGGCATGTCCGGCCCAGTCCACCATATTCTTCCGCTTCTGATTCAAGTATCTCTGGCTCAGGATAGGATTATTGGGAGCCGGAATAAAGGGACCTTTCGGGCTGTCACTCACAAAGATTACTTCACTATGCCAATCTCCGGTACCACCTTCGGCACACATCAGATAGTAGCGTCCGTTCTTCTTATAGATATGCGGAGCTTCAATCCAGATAGGTTTCTTGGACAAATCCACACCACCATTCACAATTACCTGATCCGAACCGGGAATCACCTGATCGTTTTCCACATCATACTCCCAGATTTTAATTACACGATGTCCGTTATAGAGTTCTTCACCACGCTTCGGTCCATCGTTATGAACCACATACGCCTTGCCGTTATCATCAAAAAAGATAGAAGGGTCAATACCGTCAAAATTCAACTTGATAGGATCACTCCATCCTTTGAAAGGATCTTTCGACTTTACAATGATGTTCCCGAATCCCCCCGCAAACTGGGTGGTGATCATATAGAAAGTATCATTATTGGGATTATACTTGATGGCCGGAGCATACACACCGGCACTGATACCCGTATCATGTACTTTCAGCTGTGAGGTACGGTCCAGCACATGACCTATCTGCGTCCAGTTCACCAAATCCTTTGAATGGAAGATAGGCACACCGGGAAACATGGCGAACGATGAACACACCAGGAAGTAGTCATCCCCTTTGCGGGTTATGGACGGATCGGGGTAACAACCTTGCAAAATAGGATTATAAAACTCACCGGCCTGCAACGGATTCTCGTTATACACCTGATCATTCCCCTGATAAACCGCTTGCAAGAATACCGGAGCACCCTTCACCTTTTTACCTTTAGCCCCTTGGCTAAAACCTGCCACTGAAAACATTGTCATACAAAGTGACAACAAAATGATGCGCTTACCCACGGAAAGCGTCGATTTCACCTTTTTCATATCTAATATCAATTATGATTTATAATTACTCGCTATCTCATTTACTGTCACTTATACGGAAATAATCAAAGTCCACATACCCTCCGGGAGCCTTGGTAGCATAATTGAATAGTCCGAAACGGTATCCCATAAAATGCGGGAGAGTATAAGCCATCTTGAGCTGGCTTCCTATTTTTGTCCACTTCTTGCCATCCAGGCTATAGTAGAAGTCCGCTATATCTTTCTTATCGGTGAAGTCACATTCGGCTTTCAGGAATACTGTATTCTGGTTCAGTGGCAGACTTTCCACCTCTTCCGGTTTGTCAGTCTGCGCACTTACCATTACAATCTTCTTTACCCCGTTTTCATATTTTACACCTACTAATCCATATTTCTTCTGGAGAAGTGCAAGCCCTGCAAAATCACCTTCTTTCATATCAGACACATCCATAGAAGTAGTTCCTGAACATACCGGACCAATCGTCCGCTGTGTCAACGTGTTTCTTGCAGACAGGAAATCAGTATCTATCCGTCCGGTTTTGAGTCGCAGATATCCCTTCCGTTCACTAACTGACCAGAGAGAATTATCCGGGTTGTGATTCCACTGCCAAACCAGCGGCAAAGCCGCATCCTTCTTCTTGCGTGTAAACTCATCCGAGGCAACAATACCCGGTATCAGTCCTTTACTTGCCGGCAGATCTAATGTTTCCGGAACCTTTCCATTTATTCCGAGAACCGGCCATCCATCTTCCCATTTCACCGGAACAAGGTAAGGGATACGGCCTACAGAACCATTATCACGGAAAAGATAAGCAAACCATCTGCCATCAGGCGTATCTATCAAGCCGCCTTGGGCAACACCTTTATCCTGCAAAGCCACTCTACCTTCCCAAGGACCATTTATATTATCAGCGCGGTGAATAACCACTGTACGCATTCCTCCTTTCGGCCAAGTAATATTAAACAAATAATACTTCCCATTTACTTTAAATAACTGTGAACCCTCGGCAGGTAATCCGACATTATCTCCTGACGGAGCACTGGCATTCTCTATAAAGATACGTTCGGTACCCTCTTTGATCCCGGATAAATCGGGTTTCAGTTCCGCTATATGCAATTTGCCACCTCCCCAGATGATATAAATACGACCATCATCGTCAAAGAAAACAGAATGATCATGATAGGAAGGATTAAAGGATATTGCTTTCCAAGGACCTTTCTCTATATCTTTCGTAGTATATATATAGGTCTTCCCGGTAGTACTGGAGAACGTCGACACATAAAACATATTATTATGATAACGAATGCAGCTTGCCCACGTACCACTGCCATAAGCATTCTTACCATTATTTAGGTTCAGTGCATTCACATCGGCCAGTATATCGTAACAATAACTCACCAACTCCCAGTTCACAAGATCTTTAGATTTCATAATGGGCACTCCCGGAGCCATGTGCATGGTAGTACTACTCATGTAATAAGTATCTCCCACCCGGATCATTGACATATCGGGTACATCGGCATGAACCACCGGATTTTTGGCAGAAGTGTTTTGCGCAAGAGTCGCATAACTGTAGAAAATAGATGCCAGCAGAAAAAGACAAAAATGTTTTCGCATAGTTATATCCTTTTTTATTATTGTTTTTGAAAAGACAAAATTTACCGACAGCAAATATACAGTATCGAATCCAAGAGATACCTATAATCATTTTACACATTCTTTCGCTGATATTACATCTTTACCGATGTATGTTTCATAATCTTTCACTCACGTTACATCGGGCTGTTACAAGTGCTTGTTGGGTGGTTTTAATCGAAAAAGCCGCTACCCGAAAATTCGGATAGCGGCTTCTATTTTTTATTAATCTATAGTTAGAATCAAATTTCTTTTTTCATCCTTTGAACAGTTTCAAGCAATACCGGAAAATCATTTTTTATCACACTAAATATTTCCTCTGCATCAATACGATGGTATTCATGTGCTATAACATCGCGTAAACCCATAATCTCACGCCAAGGGATTTCAGGATAATGCACCAAGTATCCGGCATTCTTTGCATCAAGCACTTTAATACTTTCACCAATAAAAATGAGTTGCATACAAACTCCCCCCAACAAAAACATACCCGAAGAAGAGTTCAAAAAATCATCGGGCGCAACGATATGCTCTGTCTGTTCTCTTACCAGAAGAATAGCATCCTCCACTCTTTCCAGCAGAGAGTAAATACGTGCCTCCTTATACATAAATCAAATCTCTATCAAGTTCTTCACCAAACAGAGTACCCGAGAATTGTTTACGCAGACGTATCAAGTCCACCTTACATCCAAAGAGTTTTTCTAAATCCATTTTCATACGAACACGCAAAAAGAGATTGGGCGTCCCTTCATAAGCCACATCCACATCACTATCTTCATTTTGCTCACCACGAGCCACAGACCCAAACAAAGCCATTCTTGTGACTCCTTGCTGGCTAGCCACTTCTTCAAAATAATGGCAAAGTATTTTCTGATATTCCGTCTTAGATTTCATGTTCATACTCCTTTCTTGAAACAAAGATACTACAAATTACCAGAAAAGCAATAAAAGAAAAACTTTATTTATCCTTCTACAACTCACTATATTACGAAAAAGCCGCTATCTAAAAATTCAAATAACGGCTTCTCTCTTTTTATAAACTGTATCACTTTAGAAAGTCATTGCTTGCCCTCCAATCACGCCTGCAATGGCGGTGGCAACAGCAATAATCACTTTTAAAATCACCTTCCAATTCGTTTTCTTCATAGCGA
>ERZ1027087.123-NODE-123-length-48578-cov-7.177730_pt1 | contig 48578 bp, 38 predicted proteins | sample MGYA00519413_ERZ1027087 | MGnify/ENA primary metagenome ERZ1027087 (study PRJEB26926, sample SAMN06164438) | human gut metagenome | biome: ENVO:00009003; feature: ENVO:2100002; material: ENVO:00002003 | host: Homo sapiens | place: USA | collected 2012 ...
GACTTTAATTTATTAATAGTATAGCGCAGCCTTTTAAATCCGCGTTCGTCCGCCTTATCCGCGTCGTCCGCGTACCCATTTGATTCATAACCCTATAATAGTGAGCAAACTTAAATCAGCGGCAGAATCTCCTCCTTCTCCACATCGCAGTGATGAAAGTGCATTTCTTGCTCCGCCTTCTCCTTCGGGAAAGTGAAATAAGTACATACCGCCTCCGAGCACATCTCTCCCGCCTCATTATAAAGTTTCGCATCAATAATCACGATATTCCGCTTCTGCTCGCGTATGGAAGCCCGCAACACTACATGCGAGTCTGTAGTCGACACCGGTTTACGAAAACGAGTTTCCATCTTCGAAGTCACCCCGCTTGTCTGCAACTTACGCACTACCACCCATCCGCAAATTTCATCCAGCAGCACCGACTGAATGCCACCATGCAACGTATTCAGCCAACCCTGATACTCAGGACGCGGCTTCCAGATGCTCACCACCTCGTCGCCATCCTCATAAAACTCCATTTTCACACCGGACTCATTATTGGGAGCACAACCGAAACAATTGTATCCTTCCAAATCTTTCCATGGGTTAATAATCTTCTTCATACAATTTCGTTTTTATTATAAATGGGTATGCGGACGACGCGGATAAGGCGGACGAACGCGGATTTTTATTCATCAATTATAATATGTATATTCACGTTCTTCGTACACCACAGGCACATCGTTTATATACTTGATTCTAATTTTCCAGTTTCCCTGATTGTCATTATGGAATTTATAGACGTATTTCACTTCTTCAGTTTGCCCTTCCGGACGCTCTGTTCCGGAAATCAGTTCCCCTTTGGTATTGTACCGGTACGTATGCTGGCTTTGAGACGTACCATCCGGTGAAAGATATTCCTCGAACACAACACGTCCCTGAAAATTATAGCCTCTCCGGACAGAGCCAACCAGATCAACTCCTTCGGGTTGCAACAGCACTTGCCGCTCTATTTGTTGCCCATAGGAATCATACATATAACGGAATTCACTACATTTTGTTCCATTCGTCAAGTAACCGGCTTCCTGTACCATATTACCCTCTATGTCGTAGCGAAATATATCCCGTTGCATAATTTCACCCTTATCATCCAATATCGAACAATGTCTGAGACGTCCCTCTTTGTCATATCCATAATTCTTGTTTACCGTCAGCACCCCCGCCGGTGTATAATGGCTTTCTTTCAACAAATTCCCATTTTCATCATACTCATACTGGATCTTCTCCCGGCATACTCCCTCTTCTGTGAACCGTTCTTCTTTCATTTTCCGTCCGTTTTCACTAAACTCGTAAACAAAGAACTGTCCTTTCTTCTCTCCCTTATCCACCGCCTGCGGACCTTTGGCGATAGCAACGTACGACCTTTGCTGTACCTTCTTCACTTTACCGCGCACAGGTATTTTCTCCCAGTCATTTCCACCGTCTGCATACTCTATATCCCTGCGGATAATGAAATTCGGTTCTCCATCCTCATTGCAACCTTCAAAACGCTCTGTCCAGTTACCCGCTTCATCTATCTTCCGAATCGGATTCTTCTGATTATCATCTTTTACCACCCGCATCTTCCCGAACCGTAGTGCACCCATTCTTTTCAGAGTCAGTGTATCCCAACTTTCAACCCGGTATTCTCCCACACGTTCCATATTCCCATCCGAACCATCTATCAGGATTACTTTCTCCGGCATTCCCTCCGCATTGTACAACACTTGTCTGCCCCATGACCTATTTTTCACATAGTCTTTGGAGTACTTTTTCAGCACCTTTCCCGCTTCATCGTACAACGCAGAAACAATCTGAAGCGTATCTTCCTGCCCGTTCATAGAGACAATGCTATTCAGACGCCCCTTTTCATCGTACGTATAATTCCAGCAATCGCTGACTCCCCTGTCCGCGGTCGCATAAATCTCGCGCGACACCTGTCCGGCAGGGTTATACACATACACCAGCTTGCCATGCGGACTGCCATCCGGCTTCAGTCTGTTCTCTACCATCTTACGGCCTTTACTGTCGTACTTCACGAATGTGATATAATCCACCACCTTGCCGGTCACCCACGCAGTGTCCTTCAGCAGCGGCTCATACACCACCGTACGTATGTTTTTAATGCCCGGCTGATCCTGGGCGCGAAGTATAGCCGAACCAGCTGCCAGCAGAAGAAGCAAAACAAATATTTTACATCTCTCAGAGATAAATCGGTGTCTCATATTCAATAGTGTTTTTCGATATGCTGCCACAAATGTAACAATACTTCGGCACGCACAAAAAAAGGCGGGGAGTTTTTTACTCACCTGCCTTCATTTATTCAAACGTTGCCTAATCCTGAAATTCCGCCTTTACTTCAAAACAAGAATGGCTTGCTCCCGGAAAGTGAATACTCAGAAACTTATGCACGTACCGGACATCCTTGTAAAACAGACTTTATCACATTTGGAACTCGTATTGGTGTACCAACTAAAAAGCTAGACTTACTCATTGGACTCTTTTCACAGGAGCACACATTAATTTATGACTTGATAGAGCGTTCCTTTCTGGACGATAAAGCTAAACGGATGTATAAACGCTCATATCAGGAACGTTTAAGCCGTTTTCTTAGGAATGATGCAGAATAAAAGTTTAGACAATGTCGCATTTTAGGCTTTAAGTGCCATAACTTATTAGGTCGAAGTGGATTATTTCTATAACTTCCCGAATATGTTTAACTATAATATTCCAAGCCTTCATCCTCTATTGATCCCTGATAATTACAAACATAACACGCCCCTTAGATTAGAATATTTGCAAAAATGCAGACATTTTACAAAACTAGACGTTCATTATCTCATTTTTATTTCTACCTTTGTAGAAAATAAGCCCATTTATGATTGCAGAAATTAGATTTAGGAATTTGCTCTCTTTCAGAGATGAAGCAATATTTAGTTTTGAGGCAGACAACAATAAAGATATGGAGTCTTATCACGTTGTTGAATTGACTCCAGGTATTCGTTTGCTCAAGTTGGCGATTATTTATGGTGCAAATGCATCCGGAAAAAGTAACTTTATTAAGGTATGCGACTTTATTAAGAAGTTTTTGGTCCGTACCCCCACTAATAAAGGAGAAGAAACCGGAGTTGTCCCATTTCTTATGAACAAGAACAACATGGCTGAAACTTCAGACTTAGGCATTTCATTTTATATAATAAAAAAGAATGAACAGCCTGTGAAATTCGTATATAAGCTCTCTCTAACAAAAACTCATATAGTAAAAGAAGAACTATGCTACTATCTCAGCCAGCAACCGGCTACGATTTTCGAACGTACTTTCACTCATGGAGTTTCCACTATAAAATTCGGGAACAAGCTAAAACTGGCAGCAGCAGCAAAAGAAGAAATTTCTTTGAAGTGTCTGCCCAATATGTCCGTTTTTGCTGCATATATGCAGGTAAATGTGAATGTGCCTGAAATAGAAGAAGTACTTGCTTACTTCCGAAATAGTGTAATGCCTGCCGTAACGCCCGCATTACCACTTGGGAAATATGCAGAAAATCGTATAAAGGAGATACAAAACAAAGATTATATACTGCAATATTTGCAGGAGGCAGATTTTAATATTTCAGATATTACTGCAAAGGAAAAACAAACTCCCATAGGTGTGATGCAAGACACCATTTTCCAGCATAGAGCACAGGATGCCCAAGGAGTAGATTCCTTTTACGATTTTCCGGAAATCTTTGAATCACAAGGAACGATCCGCACAATGGGGCTTGCCGGATGCATTCAGGAAACGGTTTCCAGCAATGCATTTTTAGCTGTGGATGAGATAGAGTCCTCTCTTCATCCTAAGTTGATTGAATATATCATTGAGCGTTTTCTCAAAGAATCAAAATATGCTCAATTACTTTTAACCACCCATTATGACGGACTACTAGCTGAGGAAGATTTGCTTCGAAAAGATAATGTTTGGTTTACAGAAAAGGGCAGTGATGGGAGCACAGTGCTTTATCCTCTCACTGATTTCAAAGGATTAAACAGAATAAGTTCTTTACAGAAAGCATATAAATTCGGTAAATTCGGAGCTATACCCAATATTTAATTCCGGGATAATCATGAGAAAACAAAAGCATACACAGAATGTCCGTCAAGTGATTCACATCGTTGGCGAAGGTCTGACTGAATTGTTTTATTTTAGTCATATAAAGAAACTACTGGGATATCGCTACTCTATTTCACCTCGTTTATTCGAGAACAACAGCATTGAAAAGATTGAGAAAAAAATAATTGAGCTCCTCAAAGCAGATGTCTTTGTTATTTGTGTTTTCGATGCGGATGTAAGCAGGCGCTCTGCAGCCGAGAACAAGAAACTGACAACATTGAAAAGACGCTATGAAAAAAACAAGAATGTTCTTCTTTGCGACAGTCTACAATCTATTGAATATTGGTTCTTATTACATTATGAAGACACTTGTCGCCATTTTAATGATTCTGCAACTACGGAACAAGCACTAAAACGGTATATCCCTACTTATGATAAAAGTCATAAGTTTATGGAAAAAGAGAAATGGGTGAAAGATATGATTACTGATGGAAAGTTAGAAAAAGCTTGCAAATTAGCCGAGAAATATGACGGTAGTGATTCTTATAGTGGGATATATAAAGCAATCAAGATGCTATCTTCTCTCCCCGCACATGAATTAGGAAGATAAACAATAAGGGCAGAAAATCATTTCCGCCCTTTCTCCTTACCCAATACATGCATCCTCACCCCTTTATACAAAACCTTTTTCCTCTTCAACACATGAAGAACCCCGAAAACACTCACAAAAATCCCCATTCTATAATGCCACAGCCCCATCGCAGAGTTAGCGCCATCAACGAAAAGTATCAGCGACAACCCCGAAACAACAGCCAGTAAGAAAAGCACCGACAACAGCAACACGACTTTTCTTTTACCTTTCCCTCCTGCCGCTTTCAATCCTTTATACCAGCCCCAATGACTCTTGACATGAACAATCCCAAGCAGCATAAACAGCAAGCTGACAATCGTGTGGAATACCGCCCAATTGTGCCACACCTCATGCTCGGCGCCTTCTCCTGCAATGTGCAACTCGACACCCGTATAGAATGACAAAACAAATACGGGAACCAACAATAAATCCGTCAAATAAATAAATCTGTTTCTATTCATCTTTTTTTGTTTGCAAAGTTATCGCACATTGATAAATAGAAGGATAGACTATCCGAGGTGAAGATTGTACTATTCGAGGTATTTCTTCCGATAGCAAGTAGGATTCACTCCCACCGCCTTTGTAAACAACCGGGTGAAGTAGGCATAATCCTCTATCCCCAGATTGTTTGAAATCTCCCGTATCGTCAAGGAAGTATATGCCAACATCCGTTTAGCCTGCAATATCAGTTCGTTCTGAATGTACCTGCTGACGCTCACGCCCGTAACGCTCTTTACCACTTCGTTCAGATACACCGGCGAGATGTGCAAAGATTCTGCATAATGAGACACCTCTCTGTTTATCCGCTTTTCCGAGGAAAGCAGTTCTTTGAACGCCAATGTAATTTCAACGTGCCTTCTGCTTTTGGACTGTTGTCCTATCATTTTCCGAGTAGCATCCGTTATGATCCCAACGACGGCACCTGACAAATTTTGCAGCACAGTTTTCAATTCGTCGTTTTCCTGTTCGCCAACTCTGCGGAGGATCATGGAAAACAGTTGAGCCAATTCGGAACGTTGTACATCGTTTAGCTTAAATGGTATCGGCGCCAACGCATACTCGGCAAGGATTTGCTTTGTCGGAGTATCTATAAATACCCCGTCGATGAACAGAAGGAGCGCCTTTGCATCGCCTGTATCCACAATATAATGAACCTGATGCGGCTGGGTACAGATGACGTCGCCCGTCGACAATATACAGTCTTTGAAGTCAATGCTGACGCGACACGTTCCGCTCTCCACCACACCGAATATATAGTAGTTATCCCGATGAGTGTAATCAATCATCCTGTTCGGCGAAAAGGGAGAAACCTCCTTTGCAAATATCCCGATGTCGGACTGCTGAACAGCTTTATGTATTGGAATATCCGTCATGCAGATGTTTTTGGGGCAAAGTTAGCAAAAAAGGCGGATTACTCCGCCTTTCATCATTCATCCTCCGGCAACTCTCCTGCCCGTATCCACTTTGCATACGTCAGTAACGTTTCTCTGCTCACAATCTTTCCCGTCTCCACATTTATCACCGAAGTCAGCGAACGGATAATCTGTGTATAATTTTCCTCTCCATTGTAACGCAACTTCCCTTGCTCTATCGACTTCACAATGACTTTGGCAATCTCCTTCGGATGGCCGTAATACTCTAACCTTGCAGGTGTATCATGCTTTTCTACCTGCCGAAGCTGCCGGAGCAAACTTTTTTTTCTCGACACTGACCAGCAACTCATTAACGAGCTCATACTCGCGATCACTGGCTATTTTCAGTGCATCGCGCAATTTTTCTAATTCCATAAATTTTAATTGTTTTAAATTAAAAAACGCCTATTCAGGCTTTTTATTCCGAACATTCCAGACCAATAATGCCAGCAACACTGATAAAACTGCTGCCCCTATCCAGAACCAATTAATATATGTGAAGTCATAAAAATCCTTTCCATTTACCACAGTCTTATTTCCTTCAATGAGCAAACCACTCATTACATCCTGCAAGCCGGCACCAATATAACTGGCAACTCCCACTACCCCCAGAGCTGCGCCCGAAGCATTGCGCGGAGCAATATCCACAGCCATCAATCCACCCAAAAAACAGAGAAGTACCCCGATGCTGGAGCCAAATAAGATCATTGCCAATATATCCACCCCAATATGTGTACCGGGAACGAGCAGGAACAGGCATAAAGCAACCACATTCATCAGCCCGAAAATCAAAGCGGGTACATTTCGCCGTCCTCCGAACAGTTTATCGGAAATCAGTCCGGAAAATACCGTACCCACTATGCCACATACCGAATTGATAGAAATGATGAAGCTGGCATCCAGAGTAGTGTATCCTTTTTGCGCTTCCAGATAAAACACTCCCCAACTATTCACCGCATAACGACTGATATACATAAAAGCGCTGGACAAAGCCAATATCCAAATGGCAGGCATCAACAATACCTGTTTCTGCGCTTTATTATAATCTGCCGCTTCTGCTGCACTCATTTTTCCTTTTTCCTTTGGCTGATTAACAGCTGGAAGCCCTTTGCTTTGCGGGGTATCATGAAAAAAGCGCCATATGACCAGCGCACCTATAATTCCTACCATTCCTGCGCCTAAGAAGCCATACCGCCATCCCAAAGCGCTCACAATGGAAGCAACGATAATGAAAGTCAAGGCCTCACCTATGTTGTGGCTGGCCGACCAGAAGCCATAAAAAGAGCCTCTGTCTTTATCACTGAACCAGCGGGAAAGTCCCACTACACATGATGCCGCACCCATAGACTGGAACCAACCGCTGATACCCCAAAGAATGGCAAAGAGAATAAATGAATTCACAAATCCCAGACACAGGTTTACCAATGCCGTCACCAGCAAGCCCGTTGACATGAAGCGGTTTATATTACTACGGTCTGCCAGAAATCCGTTGGTAAATTTCCCTATGGCATAGGTAAAGAACAGGACAGACCCTATAATTCCCAATTCGGTTTCAGAGAAAATGCCCTCGTCCACGATAGGTTTCTTCACTACATTCAAGCTGAGACGGCACACATAGTACAGACCATATCCGAAAGTAGCAGCAAGGAACGTGGACCATTGCAAGCGCTTCAATCTACGTTGCTGTTCGGGCAAAGACTCTCCGTTACAAGGTCTCGGCTCCGAAATCTTGTAAAAATTAACAATAGACTTCAACATGATTTTCTTTTTTTTAGTCGTGCAGTTTCTTTCCTTCCAAATATTCTAGCAACAAAGCCGGACGGTCGGTCTGAATCAACTTAACTCCTTGATTGACAACCCATCCCCAACTTTCTTCTGGTTGTTTCAACTCTACAGCACGGTCATCATCATGTCCACCGCAAAGTTCAGGCCAGAGAGTGTTTATAAATATTTTAGCACCGCTATCATGCACCTTCTTTATAAGCCGTTGCACCTCGGGGCCGTCATTGTCGAATACCAATTCAAAAGCCACCGGTTTCATGTGCTCCAGATAGCTGTCGATGATAGCTTCAGCCCCTTCTTTATACAGGTTGACTACGGGCATGAAAATCATTTTATCCAGCACTTCGCCGTTCTCCGCTTTTACTTTCTCATAAGGCAGACTCGCTTTCATCACACATTGATCCGCCGTACCGGTTTTCTCAAGTATGGCATACGCCTCCTTGAAGTAATCGTAGCCTTTGTCCACGTTCACCATAATCTTTCCTTTACACAACAGCATCACTTCCTCGAATGTAGGAATCTTATGGCGTGTCTTGCATCCCGCACCATTTTTCAAATTCATCGCTTTCAGTTCTGCCAGCGTATAATCTTCAGCATTGCCTTTTCCATTCATGGTGCGGTTTATTAATCTATCGTGCATCAATACCAAATGCCCGTCTTTGGTCTTCTTTAAGTCTATTTCAACCATATCCACCCCCATTTCAATGCAATTCAGGATGGCCTGCAACGAGTTCTCCGGCGCATTACGCCAATCACCCCGGTGAGAAACGACCAAAAGTTCACTAGGTTGTCCACTTAAGAAACTCTCCCTGATTTTCGTTGCTTTGCCTTGGCTGCACGCCCACTGACAACAACATAGTAACAATAATACTATATATATCTTTTTCATACGTAATTTTATATTATATCATTAATTTAACTTACCATTCTTCCATACCAGCTTTTCTCCCCACATCGGAACATAGGTCTGCTTGCAATTGATTTTTGAAGCGCGTTCCAAGGCCATAGGCAAACTCCATCTGGATTCTTCAACACTTGCATGAGTCAATTCCAAGATATGCGAAAGAAGTACATAATCAGGAGACGTTTGCCCGTTCTTTTCACCTATGATATTATTCTCTGTCAAAGCGTTCGGCGCATACCTGGGTATCAAAACATTAACTCTGCCCAATATATTCGTATATTGAGCGGTTTTGTAATTGGAATCTCCCGTATGCATCAATGTGAAATTACCACTATCGTTCCCGCAGTTTATGCAGAAAACCGTTACAAAATCAGATAATCCCGAATTATTATGATCAGTAATCGAAGTGCGGATAGAGAAATTATTGATTGTATAACTTGCAGGAACCTTAGAAGTGTACTCCTTCCCGCCTGTCAAATAGTTTGACAAGACTGGTTTTCTCGCCTCCAGCATAGCCTCAATCAGTTTTTTGTCGTAATGGTCCTGATGATTATGAGTGATACAGAGGAAATCCAGATAGGGAACCAACTTTTCCGCCCAGCGATGCATAATGTCTACCCCGAAACACCCGGAAGGAGTTTTAACCACATATCCCATGTTATAAAGCATCCAGATACAAGCCGTTCCATTTTCAACCTTTTCATTTTTAATTCCATTCAATACATTATCAAAAGCATAGCGATAATAGGAGAGCAGAATGTCATATTTTTCCTGATTATCAGCCGTTTGGTCTATACTTTTCAGATAATTATCAAAATAAGTAGACGAACATTTGTCTGCCAAAGTTTGTATCTGTTCAAAAGCACCTGAACGTTTTTCAGTCAAAGGTTGCGACTGCAAGGGAGAAGTAGTCCACAGTGTTTCAGCTAATGCTTGTCCTTCTTTTTGCTGTTCCGTCAAAGACTCTCCTCCCGGTGGCGGAGTGACAGGATTTTCTTCACTTTTTCCACATGAGCAGAATAAAATGAAAGCAAAGAGTAATAATAATCTATTTTTCATAAATCTGGAGTGAATATCACGGACTATCCTTCCGGATAATCCGTGACTATTAATAATCAATACTGATTTGTACCATAAATATTGCCACCACGGCAACTCCATGTCGAAGTTTCGGGGGCGGCAAAGACCGGAATAGCTGTCAGATTACCACCAATATAAGCCACATATAGCTTTTTGTCACTGCCAACAGTCAGTCCCGCCATGATTTTGGCATTATCCCCGGTAGCTTCCGCATCCATATGCCATGCTTCCATACCCGTTTTACTGTCTACTGCATAAATCGTGCCTTTAGAAGTGCCAAAGTAAATGATACCCTTATCATCCAGAACAGGGAAACAATACGTCAATGCAGCACCGCCATTAAACTTCCATTTCAAAGTGCCGTCCACACCAACTCCATAGAGATATTTTCCACCTTTGTCGACAAAATAAACAGAGCCGTCTCTACCCACAATAGGGGCATAGGCATCGCCATTGGCAGCACAACTCCACTTTGCCTGCCCATCTGCCATATTTATAGCAACCAAGCCTGCACCACCGGTTTGCGCAGCATATAATGTTCCGCCATCAATGGCAAACGAACCTATTTCCGTAACCGCAGCCGGAATTTGCCACAACTGTTCGCCCGTAGCATCGAAAGCATAAATATAGCTTCTTGTTCCGGCATAGACTTTTCCTTCACGGTCGATGGCTACCGCACCCGCCTTGTTTGCAGTACCTTCAAGAGGCTTCTTCCATTTTGCAACACCAGTGGCTGTATTCACGGCATGGAGCACATTGTCACCATCCAGAATATAAACAGTATTACCATCACTTGTCAGAGCCGGGAAACAGTCAAGGTTTTTGTTTGTAGCCCCTGTGGCATATACCCATTTCTGCATCCCATCAGCCGATACCGCATATAAGTTGGCGTTGCGGGCAGCTTGATAGATTACATTGTCAGGCCCCACAGCAGAACCACCTCCATACGTTATAGCATCAGAAATTGCAAACGTCCATTTTTTACTACCGGTTTCCGAGTCAAAGGCATTCAGGTCACCCGTTTTATTTGCCGTCGGTAGATAGAATGTCTTGCCGTCCCGGGAAAATACCGGATTAGAAGCTTTCACATATCCCATAGTAGTATTCCAGACATTATCTATCACATATACAGTGGTCTCAGCCATCTCTTTTGTATGGTCGGCATTCGTTATTTCTACTTTGACAAGATATTCTCCCGCAGAGGCATATGCCTTTTCAACACTGGATTCATTACTTTGAGTCCCGTCGCCAAAATCCCATGATACAGATTCTACCTCTCCCATGAAGTACATATCATTGTATTCCAAAGACAATACCGATTCCGCCAACACATAGGCCTTCATTCCTATAATCGGCTCAACACTACCGGGAACTACGGTTGTAGTAAGCGCTTCCGAATCCCCTTTGTCATAGACAGCCTGCAATGAAACCGTGTACTCCTGATTGTTCACTAAACCGGACACAATGTAACTTTCAGTCCCGGCATCACCTATATTGTTAACTTTATTACCCGGTTCCACTGTAATCTTATATCCTTTTACATTTGCGGCGGAAGGCCTAACCCATGTAAGTTTTGCCTTCGTATCCCCTGCCAAAACCGTAAAGCCGGTAGGAGGAACCAAAGACGAAACCGGAGTTACCTTCACGGACGCTTTACCCGAACGCTTTTCACCATAAACGGCTTGAACGGAGAAAGTATACGAAACCTTATTTACGAGTTTCTCAATCGTTACGGAACTTTCGGAGGCGCTATTCAATATCAGACTTCCGCCTTCTACTCCGGAGGAGGCCGGAGTCCAAATGATATAATAACCGGTGGGTTGTACATCAGAAGGAACTGTCCAGGATAAGTTGACGCTGGCATCCAGCGGTGACGCTGTCAAATTACTGACTTCATGTAAATTCCAGTTTGCCTGTGGCAAGTCATCATCGCATGCCCCGAATACCAAAGAAACCAGAAACAATAAACTATATATAATTTTCTTCATCATTGAAATCTCCTATAATTAATTAGCACTATCATAGCCCGGATTTTGCCAGAGAATAGAGGTATTACCCACTTTTTCCATTTCAGTCTGCGGTATTGGAAATAGCAACTGATAGTCTTGAATATCAATGCCTTCTACCTTCATAGCTTCTTTGGCATATCCCATACGCACCAAGTCGAACCAACGCTGACCTTCATAGGGAAACTCACGCTGACGCTCGTCAAGAACAGCTCTCCTGAAACTCTCTTTGTCAGGAAGTTCCGTAGCGCTTAGCCCGGCAACTCCCGAGCGCATGCGCACATCGTTCAAGTGTTTCAAAGCAACGGACCCCGCTGAAGCGTCATGACTAATTTCATTCAAAGCCTCAGCATACATCAAGAGGACATCGGCATATCTCAGCAATATCTGATCATTTCCAATGACATTGTAAGTAGTACTCTTAGTATCCATAAATTTAGGCATCAGACAAACATTCGTTCCTGCCGAAACATAAGAAATCAGCGCTTTACGCTCATCTCCGGCAGCATAACAATTCCGCAAAGAAGCTGACTGGTTCGTATCATCTGTCAGATTGGTGATGTTGAACCAATAGCTATGCCCTTCACCTTCTATTTCCTTATTAAAACGGACAGCGAAAATTATCTCGCTATTCATTTTATTATCTACACTGAACACGTTGCCTATCGGTTTCACCAGTTCATATTTCCCTATCAGTTGAGACAGGATATCACGAGCTTCTTCCCATTTGTGGAAAGTAAGATATACCTTACCCAACAAAGCCTTAGCCGCCCCGGAAGTAGCTCTGCCGATATTATCGCCGGTGTAGGAAGACGGAAGCATCCCTTCATCAACTATCTGTTTCAAATCACCGGCAATAAGGCTGAACATCTCTTCATCCGTACTCCGGCGTACCTGTAATGCTTCACTGGCAGTAACGACTGTACGTGTTGCCGGTACTCCGCCCCAAATACGATACATATTAAAATAAGTCAAAGCACGTATAAACATAGCTTCCGCTTTATACTGCCGTTTCAGGATTTCATCAAACGAGGCCCCGTCTATGCGATCCAGAACAAGATTACAACGATATACATTATTATTAAAATTGGCCCAATAGTTATTCAAAATGCCATTCGAGGGCTTTTCGTTAAAATGGTCAATATCGTAACGATCCTGTTCGCCTGACGTAGGAGCACTCAGATTCAGATTGTCACTGCGATACTCACAACACTCGGTGTAGAAATGCACCTGCGACTGGAGCTTGGCATAACATCCGACGACAGCCACATTAAAATCACCGGCTGTCTTATAGACTTTACCCGTCACCACACTACTTGCCGGTTCCAAATCAAAAAAGCTGTCTGTACACGATGCCGACAAGATTGAAATTGCCAAAAAGCATATATAACTGTATTTTTTCATAACACTATTCCGTTTTTATTATAATGTGAGATTAATACCAAACATAAATATCCTTGCCAACGGGTATGTTCCATAGTCTTCACCGGGCGTCAAGGCTTTGTCCGGACGAGCGTTCACTTCAGGGTTATATCCGCTGTAGTTTGTAAATGTGACCAGATTCTGACCGGAAACATAAATCCGGAGTTTCTCAATGCTGAAAGGTTTTATCCATTTTTTTGGAAATGCATATCCCAATGATACATTCTGCAAACGCAAATAGGATCCGTCTTCCAAATGCCAGGTAGAAGTTCTGCCGTTATATCCGGTCTGTTTACGATTAGCCTTATTCACCTGCCCGTTGCCAGGATTGCTTTCACTTTGCCAACGATTCAACGCAACGATAGTACCATTCACATTTCCTTCCATATTATCAATATACCGCCGGTTGAGATTTAATATTTTGTTACCATATACCCCTTGAAAACTGAAATCCAAATCAAACCCCTTATACCATAATTTTCCGCCAAAACCATACGTAAACTTAGGCATATAGTTGCCTACTACAGCCCGGTCTTTATCCAAATCAAGCACACCGTCACCATCTACATCAACAAAGCGGAAGTCTCCTACTTTGGTATTATCAAAATGCGGATATTTTTTCAAATCTTCCTCTGTTTCAAAAATTCCATCCTGCACCAGTAAGTAGTAATTACCGATAGGCTTGCCTACTTCAGTAATATAATAAGCATGTTCCACGCTACCCGAAGAAATAATCGGAGCATCACCCGGTCCCAATTCCTTTACCTCATTCTTATTTTTTGCCCAGTTGGCATTCAATGAATAGCCGAAATCCGTTGTTATATTCTTTTGAGAAGTCAGCGCAATTTCCCAACCACGATTATTGACCTTGCCAATATTGGTCAGTGAAGTACTATATCCCGTCAACAAAGGTACCGGAACATTCAACAACATATCAGAGGTGTTGGTATTGTAATAATCCACCGTTACCCCCAACAGCCCATTGAACATTTGCAAATCTATACCGGCATTCATCATCTTATTTTTTTCCCAACTCAAATCGTCCCTTTCTATATTGTCAGGCTTATAGCCGTAGATTTGCTTCCCCGAACCGGAGCCTAATATATAGTTATCAATTGACATCGTTGCCCAATGCTCATAGTTACCAATCTGAAAGTTACCCGTCACACCGTAACTCACTCTTATCTTCATATCATTAATAAACGACAATGATTTCTGTTTCTTGAAAAAATCTTCTTCACTGATGCGCCATGCGGCAGAAGCGGAAGGAAAATACCCCCAACGATTGTTCTTGCCGAAACGTGAAGAACCATCGGTACGAATAGCTCCGGACAACATATATTTTCCGGCATAGCTGTATTGCACACGTGCCAGATAAGAAGCAATAGACCATTGCGTTTTATCCGAACCACCTTTGGTAACTGTACCGCCATTGACCGTCTGTATGTAATCATTCGGATAATTAGTAGCCGTTACATTATCAGTCTTGGATGTTTCCTTTTGGGCTGATTGCACCAAAATAGCAGTTAGGTTATGCTTTCCCTTGAAAGTAGTAGTATAGGTTAGCTGATTCTCTATCAACCAATTGAAATACAAGCTGGATGAACTATATCCCTCCGGATTGGAAGGAGAATCATAATAATCTTTTCCCTTCAGCGGTAATGAAGACTCACGGTATTTATCATTATGCGCACCATAATAATCTCCACCAAAAGAGACTTTGTAGGACAAACCTTTCAGCAGTTCTAACTCAGCAAACACTTTGCCGGTAATAGACATACGGTCCGTTACATTGGATTGAAGAGTTGCCATTGCAACCGGATTCAGGACTTCATTATGTTGATAGTCCGTACCGATACGCCAATATCCGTTTCCCTGATAATTAAAGCTACCATCCGGATTATAAACCGGCCATACGGGAGGCATCATCAAGGCAGACTGCACCACTCCTCCAGCTCCGGAAGCATCTACACTATTTGAAGTGGAATAAGAGGGAGCGAAATTCACTCCGAACTTGAGACGTTTATATTTGCCATCCAAGTTCATACGCATGCTGTATTTTTTAAAATCAGAATTGATGATAATACCATCTTTCCGCATGTAATTACCCGAAACAAAATAATTTATAGTTTGCGTTTTACCCGATAACGAGATATTATGTCCCGTAGTTCCCGCATTACGGAAAATAGCATCCTGCCAATCTGTATCAGTCAAGCCCGTTTGTCCTTCCAAATATGGAAATAATTCAGTTGGAATCTGATGATATGATTTCGGACGAACGCTATTCGGGTCATCAGGTGACGCGCCTGATACTTCAGATAGATAAGCATTATCATGTCCGTCTTTTGCAAACTGCGCAAACTGGTATGCGTTCATCATATCAAGCTTTTTTGAAACTTTCTGAATTCCATAGTAACCATCATACTGTATTGTCAACTTCTCGGATGTACCTTTCTTTGTAGTTACCAAAACAACACCATTAGAACCACGGCTACCATAAATGGCAGCTGCCGAAGCATCCTTCAAAACTTCAATAGATTCAATGTCGTTTGTATTTAGATTTGCAAAGCCACGCTCCATGGGAACACCATCCACGATGTAAAGAGGATCACTACCTGCATTTACAGTACTAATGCCACGGACACGAATACTGACGCTGCCTTCGGGGTCACCACTGGGAGTAGTAACTTGTACACCCGGCATTTTGCCAACCAATGCCTGACGAAAATCAGTTGCAGGATTATTAGCCAATGCTTCTCCCTTCACAGAGGCTACAGATACCGACACATCACTCTTCTTCTGTACACCATAACCTACAACGACTACTTCTTCCAGCATCTCACTGTCTTCTTTCAAAACAATCTTGGAGAGTTCTTTTGATAAAGCAGGAAGCTCTATACTCTTATAACCTATATAAGAAATGATAAGAATAGAAGTTTCAGGGGCCTCAATAGAGAAGTTTCCATCTATATCAGTAATCGTACCGGTGCCTGTTCCCTTCACTTGAATGCTGGCTCCAATCACCGATTCGCCTTTTTCATCAACAACAATACCGGAAACTGTTCTAACTTTCCCATTGGGCAAAGATGTTCCACTACTTGTCCCTTCTTTCAGATAGATTTTTTTCTCACCAATTTCAAAAGCCACATTCGTGCCTGTGAATAATTTACTAAGTACACTGGACAGCTCTTCATCATTGGCTTCAACACTAACAATTCTGTCCGGATTGACAGTAGGACGACTGTATGCAACGGCTAGTCCAGTTTGTTGCGTAATAGCATCAAAGACTTTCGCTAACTTAACTTGCCGGAACTGCATAGTTACTTTTTGGGCAGAGACCGTGAAACAAGTCACAAAGCCCAAAAGAAGAACAAGTAAAATCTTGTGTTTCATAACTTTAATTTTAGATTAACAATTAGTATAAACTCACTTTATACTAAGTAGACACACAAGATTTCTAAACGGGTGAGGGAAAAATACTTTTTTTTCTGAAAAGTTAGAAAAAAGTCTTCAAAAGACAAAGAATCGTCACTGGCGGTTCAAGATGTAGCCCGTCATCTTGTATTCTATATATCTGCGTATAAATGTCCAATCATCTATGATGATTTGTACAAATCTACGACTTTTATTATAATAAGCAGTAGTTTCGTGCAAGAAATCTGAGGATAATGTAAACTGTTCTATTTGATAAAGAGACTTCGTTCATAGAAGACAGAAAAGATAAAAGGCAGCTATTTCTTGCCGATACCGGCAAAAACCACTATCTTTGAGAATAAAATGAAATAAAAACTTGCCGATAGAATAAATATGAAATATATTTCAGTAAATGAATTTGCCGAAAAATACAGTATTTCGGAACGCACAGCGCGTAATTATTGTACCACCGGAAAAATTGAAAGGGCATTTCTGACCGGTAAGACATGGAACATACCGGAAAATGCCAAACCTCCATTACGCAAAGAAACTAAAAAAAAGATTTCTCCTTTACTTGCTACGCTTCGCGAGCAAAAAGAGATGAAACTAAAAGGTGGCATTTATCATCGTACACAAATCGACCTTACCTATAACTCCAACCACATTGAGGGGAGCCGCCTAACGCATGACCAAACACGTTATATATTTGAGACTAACACCATCGGCATAACTGATGAAAGCGTGAATGTAGATGACATCATCGAAACTACCAACCACTTCCGTTGTATTGATCTTATTATTGATCGTGCCGAAGAGAAGATTACCGAACCACTCATCAAAGAATTACATTATATACTGAAATCAGGAACCTCAGATAGCTGCAAGAACTGGTTTGCTGTGGGAAATTACAAGCGTCTGCCCAATGAAGTAGGCGGTATTGAGACCTGTCCGCCTGAAAATGTTCATCCTCAAATGAAATCTCTGCTAAAAGAGTATAACTCAAAAAAGCAGAAAACCTTTGAGGACATCATCAATCTACACCAACGATTTGAAGAACTCCATCCCTTTCAGGATGGTAACGGACGTGTCGGACGATTAATCACTTTCAAAGAATGCTTAGCAAACAACTACGTCCCCTTCATTATAACGGAAGAGTTAAAAATGTTCTACTACCGTGGACTACATGAGTGGAATCGTGTCAGAGGCTACCTTCTTGACACTTGCCTTACAGCGCAAGATAATTATAAGGCTATGCTGGATTACTTCAGGATTAAATACAAATAACAGAAAAGCAAAATACTATATCCCAAACCCACCTAAAAACCTTCTTCCTTTTTCTGTCGTAGCGTATTTCTGGTTAGAAGAATTAGGCTTATCTTTTATCGTGTATTCCCTATGAACAATAACATTGGCTATAATTTCTCGAAATGTCAACTCCCTTAAATCCTTTCTTCACCTGCAATGCGCACTTTTTTTTGTTTTCATTGATTACAGTACTGTTCTTGAAAAGAAATTTGGTAAACCTGGCACAGAGGAGCGTGCAAAGTTTGATGAAGAAGCATACGCTTTCTACACAAGTCAAATATTACTTGATGCCCGCAAAAATGCACGGTTAACGCAAGAAGAACTTGCCAAACGCATCGGAACTAATAAATCTTACATCTCTCGAATAGAGAAAGGAATTACTATTCCAAGTGTAGCCACATTTTACAGAATAGTAAACGCTTTAGGATTGACTGTTGAGTTAACTCCGGCAATCTAAAAAGAAGAGACTCACCTTAGCGCTTTACATAAAGAGGCTTACATGTGTAAGTCTCTTTCAAGTTATTTCATCGTGACTATCACAGTTTTTTCAACTTCTTTATATTCAAAATGCAGCGGAGAGATTTTTTCCAAATCACGCAAAACCTTTTCAAGAAGTGTATTCTCAGATGTCAGCGTAAAAAATACATTCCAAGCAGCTTTATCCTCTATCTTGAAGTCTACATCATACCAACGGTTCAGCACTTTGATTACTTCCGACAACGGGGTGTCTTTAAAAGCTATCACATTCTTTTTCCATAACGAAGAAAGGTGGGCATCTGTATTCCGAATGATTGTGCAATGCTCACTCTCTTTATTATATACAAGTTTCTCACCGGGCTGCAACGGATATTTCTTATCAGAAAGAAGGGTCAGATTGACATGTCCTTCATCCAGACAAACGGTGATATCCTCATTCTCCGGATATGCTTGAACACCGAACGAGGTTCCCAAAACATGTACGGCAGGTCCGTTAAGATTGACAATGAAAGGCCGGCGGGAATTTTTCGATACTACAAAATAAGCCTCACCTTCCAAGTAGACTTCACGACTGGAGAACGCAAATTTCTTTGGATACTTCAGGCGTGAATCTGAATTTATATAAGCACGTGTGCCATCCTGAAACATCATTTGCAGGCGCTCACCTTTGGGCACATAGATTTCTTCGTAACCGGAATCACCCAGCAAATCGACACGGGTATTCACCTGAACAAACAGCCCTATCAGCAGCACAAACGGAATGAGTACGGCAGCCACACGGAAAGCAATTCTGCGGACGCGCTTCTGCCGGATGTTGCGACGGATATGGGCAAGCATCTCTTCGGACGGGATTTCGTGATTGACATAGAGCTCTTCGAATCCCTGTTTGATTTGTATGGCGTCACGTTCCATACTTTTAGCCAGATAGGCCGTACCCTCATCCGTAGCAAACCAAGCCGCTACAATCCGGGCAACTTCAGGAGTAGATGTGCCTGCCAGCACTTCCTGTATCTGTTTTTCTGTAGGTATATTCATATTCTCTGTACTCATACTGTTAAATAGACACTTAAATACCTTAACAAGGTGAGGTACGTAACAAAAATTAGCAATTTTCCCAGATGGATGCGCAACAGTTTCAGCGCATCGGAATAATGGGTTTTGATTGTATTGATAGAGAGTTTCAGGCGGTCGGCTATCTCCTGGTTGGAGAGTTCTTCACGCACTTTCATCAGGCAGATTTCCCGCTTCTGGGGCGGCAGCATATCGACTGCCTTATAAAAGATGGACATCAGTTCTTTCTTTTCCAGACTGTCAACAAGGGTATCTTCGTAAGCAGGGGTACCTTGGGCTATCTCATAATTCTTGGTAAGGGCAGTATTCTCATTGCGTATCACATTGAGTATATGATTTTTAGTCATTGTTATCAGGTAGTTTCTCAGGCTGATGCCCACCCGAAGCTCCGAACGGAATTCCCAGAAACGGGTAAATACGTGCTGCACAGCGTCTTCTGCCATCGCGGAACTCATCAAATAGCGATAGGCCAATGCATAAAGCAGTTTGTGATATTTATTGTAAACCGCAGTAAATGCCTCTACATCTCCCCGCTCCACTTTAGCAAAAAGTGTTTCATCTTCAATATCAGATGTTTGCGGGGGGTTACGCTGCATTTAAACTGTGTTTTTAAGGTTAAAAGATAGAATGATACGGGCAAATATAGTCATTTTTGACAAAGGTGGGGTATGGATGGGAGATTTTTATGTATATAATACAATCGTGCTTCCAAAGTCTTAGCTTTGGATATGATTTCAGTATGATGACTAAAGCCGATTGAAAAGAAATCAGTCCAATTGAATTCATCAGCCAATGGCGAATAAATAGTAAACACATCGCATATCTACAAATAAATGAGTGAAAAGAAAGAGTATGAATCAGAACCGGTAAATCAACTCCCACCCTAGAATATGCCTGTCCAGATCACTCTCGTGCTGGTAGCAATAGAAAACATCTGCCGACCAGGAGGACGACAGTTTAGCTTCCACCCCACCGCGGGCACGGAAGCGGGAGGCATGAAACCATTCATCTTTGCCCAGACCGTGATATTGCTCTAAAGAAACATACGGTGACCATGTAGTTACCTTATAGGCCGCTTTCAAGCGGGTGCGGAGACGGAATTCATCCGCTCCGCGTCCGTCGAAAGTATGCTGGAAACGTTCGCGCAGGGTGAACGTCCATTGTCGTTTTTTGAGAGTGAAAGAGACGCCCGCATGGTAACGGTGCCGGGATTTCCAGCCGTCTTCACCACGGTTGCGGTAGTGGTATTCGTAACCGCCCTCAGCTTTTAGAAACGGAAGAAGAAGAACAGAAGTACCTACGCCGAAGCCCCAACGGTCTATCTCATCCAGTGCGTCACGGGTACGCATCTCGACATCTCCGTAAAGTTCCACTTTGGAAGATACATCGTGCCGGGCTTTCATCTTGTTCCAAGTCACGAAATCACTGTCCTGTGCCTGCAAAGGAGGCAGACAGAAGACAAGCAGTCCTACACACAATATGACAAATCCCCGTAATACAGAATATTTCTTTAGCATATCATTCTCAAAGGTTTACTTCAACTTATTTTCTTAGAAGATGCAAAGCTAAAGAAAGATTCTGTAATAATTCTGTAATATTCCTGTAATATCAAGAAATCACTTGATTTTATCGTATTGCTGTTCGGCCTTGATTTCCGTATACTTGGGTGCATCTATCATTTCCACCAATGCCCTCAGCACCGGCCCCTCTCCCATCGGATCATTCTTCCATTGGGGACGATTATAGTAGAATGACAAAGCGGGCATTATACCTGTACCTGCACAGATAGCCGTTACATCACCCTCCGGAGTAATCTTAGTGAACATGCCTTTCAACCCTTCCCATGCCACATAGATATAGTCGGGATGCAGCCACCCTTGTTTCACCCCTCTGGCAATGCCGAAGACGAACATGGCGGTTCCCGTGATTTCTTCATAGGAATCTTCCTTATCCAGAAGCTGATGCCACAATCCGTTCGCACCCTGATAACGAATCAGTCCGTCCGCCTGCATACGGAAGTTCCGGATGACATCTTCACGCATCGGATGGTCGGCGGGCATTCGTGCCAGCAAATCGGCAGTAGCCATGAAAACCCATCCGTTTGCCCTGGACCAATGGGCAACGCCATGCGCTTTATTATCCGTGTGATAGCAATGATAGTACAATCCTTTTTCAGGGCACCACAAATAGCGGGTATAGTTCAATATCTGATTGGCTGCATCATCAAAGTATTTAGCATCACCTGTCGCCTCTCCCATCCTGACCAGAAAAGAAAGGGCCATAAAGGCATCATCGGCCCAAATGGTATTGACATGCGGCCATAACCGGGCAATAGTGCCATCGGCAAGACGAGGTTCGGACACCATCAGGTGATGATCGGTCTGGTCGATATACTTCTGGAAAGCCTGTTCCGGATGACGGCAGTTGAGCACAATCAGACTGGCGCCCATAGGACCATTATCATCCAGACGTTTATTCCGGTAAATCATGTGCCAATTCACATGGTTCACGGCTCTCCAACCTTCCTGCTCCAATGTTTGGTCGTACAGGCGATGGAAGTAGTCCTGGTTTGCATTGTCGAAAATGAAATTCATGTTCTTCAGAACATAGTTCTCGTACTTCGAAGTACCTAATTTATCTCCCAACTCCATCAGAGCTATGTTAGTGACTCCGTTTGTGTAATGCCAATCCAGGTATTTGCTTTGTACTTTCACATTCTTATTTAAAGGTACGTTTTTGAGCGATGTATAGGTCTTGCCGCTTTTTTTATCTACAAAATCATAGGTTGTTGACTTCAGAATGCGGTCGGCAATCATTACAGCAGTTTCTCTGGCTTTCTCATTGGTCTGCGCAATCAATGAAGTGCTGCACAGCAGGGCGAATGAGAAGATCAAATAAGTATATATCTTTTTCATTTGTTTATCAGGAATATGTAGTTTTCAATATTAGTATATCCGTTGGAAGCTATCTTCATAGCATCGGACGGATCATTTTTATCAAGTCCGTATGTATCTTCAAAGTCATCGGGCATACCATCATTATCCGTATCCAGTGGTTTGGTCCCCAACTTTATTTCACCGGGGCCTTGTGTAGGCAGGTCCATCTCCGTGAGAATGATTCCTCCTTTCTTACCCAATGAAGTTAATTCTTCAACAAGATAGCTATCTACCTGGTCACGGGCGGGTAATGAAGCTCCGCCATGCTGCACGATCCACTCGTAAGCATCCCGAGCGGTCATCAAGCCTTCGATAGTGGGATGCACATCCGACGGTTTATCCAGAAAAGTAGGAGTTATCACGACTTCAGTGCCAGACTCTTGTTTCCGTTTCGTGCAATCTTCACGGGTCAGTTCGCGACCATTCAGCACTCCATCCTTATTTTCATCATAATAGTTACCGGATAAATGGGCACGGAAATGTTCGTTATAGCGCGTGAAGGGAGCGGTGGATCCCAGCGTTTTCCCATCATAATTTAAAGTAGCACCTACTATGAAATAGTTATTCCGGATATCGGCTTCGGAAGTCTGTTCCGTATCACCCATGATATAAGCACCGCCATTACCCCAGTTGTAAACGATGTTATTTACAAACTGATTCAGGCCTTTCACTTTCGGATTACGGGTTTTGTTGTCGATATACAGGTTACGGTATAAGGTCACTCCATTTTCAGCCGTAGTCTGGATAAGTCCTCCGCAAGAATGTGGTTGCAGGCCTTGCCCTATAAAGGAGTTCTGGATAGTTATATTCCGGGGCTGATCGCCCGGTTTCTTCGGATCTCCATTGATGGAAAAACATTCATCACGTCCCCAGGTGACCGACATGTGATCAAAAATCATATTCGCTCCGTAAGCGACACCGGCGGCATCTTTACCGTCTTTCCCGTTCACCCCCATCCGTATGCGCAGATAGCGGCAAATGACATTGTCGGCCCCGGAAAAAGAAACATGATTTCCATAAATGACAATTCCGTCACCGGGAGCCGTTTGTGCAGCAATAGTCAGATTCTTGGAAAAAGCAAGCGGGGATTGCAGGCGAATGATTCCCGCAACATCAAAAACAACGATTCTTCCGGGTTTACTCACCGCATCACGCAAAGAGCCTTTTCCCGAGTCAGCAAGCGTAGTGACGTGATAGACCTCGCCATGTCTTCCGCCTACCGCATTGCGCCCGTACCCTTCTGCTCCCGGAAAAGCAAGTACTTCTCCATAATCAGGGAAAGAAACAGACGGACCGGAAACCTCCTCTTTTTCATCGCAGGCTAGCAGAACCCATGCCAGAAGAAGTATTCCAATTGTAGCATATCTCATTATTCTAATCTCCTATTTTTAATAGTGTAAGTCAACAGGCGACCCGTATGGACGGATCAAAATCCGTCCATACTAAGCACAGCCCTCTTACAGAATCTTACACTTTCTGTTTTTATCAATAAGTTAGTATTCGGAAACCGTTATCCAGCGCGGGTCACCATATTCCTGAGTATAAACCGTAGACTCGGTATTGATAATCGTAAAGTCACCATCTTTGGCATTCCTGAAAAATGAAGAATCCGACATGCCCAGATCTATCAACGTCAGTCCCGTATCGGCCGCTTGTTCAAAGTCTGTGGTACAATAATTATTCTTTCCCGTCAGGTTGGTTTGTCCCGGAACCAGCGCTTTTCCTGCACTATATCCAAACACACAGGCATTAACGGATAACGGCAATGCCACAGACAGTTTTGAGAAATCGCCAATTGCCGTATACGACGACTTGCTTGTAGCCCAATTATAGAATGTACAATTCGAGATAGAAACCTTAGCGTTAGCCGAAACCGGTACATCAGCAGTAAGCACTCCAAAGACTCCCGGCGAGATATAAAACTCATAGAAGGTGGAGTTCGTTACAGCAACATCATTCCAGACATTGGAGCCTTTATTGATGGCGTGTATGAATCCGAATTGTTTCGTCACATATTTGGTGTCATTGATTCCGGTAACCAGACAGTTATCGATCCGGATATGGTTGATGGTCGTCATTCCTTCGCTGGCATCGCTCATCATCAGAACGGTAGAAGGAAGGACAATATCGGAGTTGCGGATTTCAAAACGATCTATCGTGATATCAGTTCCGGCATCATGTTTGCTGATATTCAACAAGCGTGTTTTACTACCACCACTTCCACCGGACACTACTGGTTCTTTGACATTCACATTCTCAACAATAAAATACTCGATTTCAGGAATCTTATTCACTTCCGGTTTAATGATAAAGCCACCTTTACGTATATAAAGCGTAGGACGGTCTCCGGGATTAGCCAAGAATGCAATGCTTTTCGTCAGTTTGATGTCACCGGTGCTACTTTCGGGAAGTCCGTTTGCCGACAGATAATAATCAACCCCATTTTTCAATTGAAAGATCAAACTTGATTGGCTGTCATCATCCATTCCCTCCTTTATCTTCGACAGTAAGTCAACGCCGTCCGTCACCAGTACGGCACCGGAAGGCATACCGGCTGTTGTGAATTTCTGCCGGTTGTACTTTTCCGCACCTTCGGGAGCTTTACTATTGGTCAATGCAACATAGTAGGATGTACGGGGAGTCAAACCTGAAATTACATACTTACCTGAAGCTATTTCCGATCCGGACAAATCAAAATGCTTTTCATCCGTTCCATTTCCCTGTTGCCAGATGGAAACACCATCCACAGGATTCTGCTCAGAAACCCTCCACTCTATCACAGCCGAATTCTCCGTTATCTGATGTTCATCCAATGCATAAAGTACTTTGGGTATGACACGCGTCAAAGTGGTGATAAGAGAAGAATATTCCGTCCAGTTTGAAATAATATTCAAGCTCTCATTATTTGCTCTTACTCGGGCATAATAACCTGTTTCATAGCGCAACCCTGCAAAAGTGCACTTACCGCTGTTTACCGTCTGCGTTGCAGCGGGTTCCGACTGGAAAGTCTGGTCGCGTGAAAGCTCCACCGTATAAGAGGTCGCTTCTCCGGATGTTCTCCAGGCAAGGGTAATCGAATTACCTTCCGCAAAACAGGAGGAGGCTATGAAGGAAGGCCTGAACAAGCGGGGCAGATCTTCCGCATCATCCTTGCATGAAGTAATATTCAATAGACAAAATGCCAATACAGGTATCAAATATATCAATAACTTTTTCATACTCTCTTTTTTAATATCCATAATAATTCTTCAATAGTCCCTGATGGCTCGACAATGCATCGGGCGGTATAGGCAATAGGTAACGGACAGGATCGACTTCCGGATTCACTGTTGCCGCATTCGATTCGTTGATATACCCATAGAATGAGAACAGTACGGCAGGGGCAGGTACCCACTGACGCGGATTCGAAGTATTCTTGACCTGCGTGCAATACTGGTTGCACATATTTATAAGTGTGTATCCTGTAGGTGCTTTTGAAGGATATGATTCAAAAGACTCATCATAAGAGCTCTTGCCTCCTTCTTTATACCAGTCTATGGTTTGCGACACACAGACGGCAGGCGGATTCACGGCATTAACCATTCTGTAATAAGCCACAGCCGGATAGGAATTGAAACGCTCATCATAAGTCGGCTCTTCAAACGCAGTGGACGCATTCTCATATTGCTTGGTGCGGGCTACTTTTCCTAAAGTAATCCAGTCGAAATAGAGGTTATAGAGGGTTTTTCCGTACAGATTCCAACGTGCCAGGTCATAACGTCTATGCTTCTCACCTCCCAATTCCCAAGCGCGTTCCTTCACTATCGCATCAAAGAAATCTTCTTTAGAAGTAAGTTTATCGACATAGGCGTCTACCATCTCCGCCTGATCTTCTGCCGCGAAAGCACGGTTGCGAACTTTCTTCAGGGCTTCTTTCGCTTGTGCCGTAGGCCCGTTATGGTTTTCATTGGCAGCTTCGGCGTACATTAGCAGTACGTCTGCATATCGCATATAAGTGTAGTTTATTCCGGTACCTTTATTGGAAGTGCTGCCCAAAGGGGTTGCCATAAACAGGCGGTTCCATTTCCCGCAATAAACCGTAAGGGCAGCTATAGGTTTCTGTACGATATTAGTCATTCCCGAATTTTCATAACGGAACATCTCGCACGTAAGGTCGCGGCGCAAGTCTTTATGATCAAATGACAGCATATAAGTAAGCGCCAGTTTTGAACCTCCCGAAGAATATCCGTGCGGAGCATTGGATGCATTCTGTCCTTCCGAATTCTTCTGCGAAACGATATAGGTTCCCCAAGAATATCCCAACTCTCCGGAACCACCTACCTTTGCCGGTACATCGAAAATATTATCATCATTCACCGGAACTACCCAGCTACATTCGTCCACCCAAAGCTGACGGAATGAACGATTCAGCGAGTGTTTGCCTTCATTAATTACTTTGCCTGCATATTTTTCAGCTATTTCATAGTATTTCTGCCAGTCATCATTGCGCTGCATTGAACCGATAGCAGCAGGGTTCGAGTAATCCGGACGCAGAGTCCATCCTCCTCTATACAATGCCATGCGGGCAATCAATCCCTGGCAAAACTCTCTTGAAGCAGCTTCCACTCCCCTGTCCGATTCTTCCGCATACCACATCACCGGCTCGACTTCAATAAGATCATTGATCATATCCGCCAATATAATGTCACGGTCGGTTGCACCGATAAACAATTCATCCTTGTTTCCCGCCGGTTTCCTCCTATAAGGCACGTCTCCCCAGTTTCTCACTAATTCCAGATAGTACATGGCACGCAAAACTTTCGCTTCACCATAATAGTGCATCACCCGGGAAGGTTTGGTTTTATCGGCAGCCTCAAACAAGGGACTTTGCTCGATGCCTTCTATCACGTCATTCGTCCGGTTCACTCCGTCATACATACCTGTCCAGATGCTGCCATACGAACTGATATCACCTGCACTCGGTTCGAAAGCACTCTCTTTCAGATTGGACGACGTGGTGACCGTAGTGAACTCAACATCCGTATTGAACAGCATCTTCTGGGCTATGTTACCTACCCACCCCTTACCGCTGACCATCGGTACATACATACCATTGACAGCCGTGGCAATCTCCGATTCGCTGTTAAAGATATAATCTTTATCAAAGGTGGAAGGAGAGTTTACATTCAGGTAATCTTCACAAGATGTAAGTATCATCAATATGATAACTGGAATATAAAGTTTTCTCATGATTCAATATTCTATTTTTAAAAATTCAAATTTATTCCAAGTGTATAAACCCGGCTACGCGGAGTCACATTGTTATCGATGCCCGGAGTCAGACCTTTCTGAATGTTCACTTCCGGATCGTAACCGCTATACCCCGTCAGAGTAAACAGGTTGCTGCCGGAGAAATACAGACGCAGGCTCTTAACCCCCACCCGGCTCAGCCAACGTTGCGGAAGCGTATACCCCACAGTCAGGGTACTCAGACGCAGAAACGAACCGTCTTCAATCAAATCGCTCATCGTGATACCCTGAGTAACGGACATCCACGAATAAGTCGCAGCGTTCTTATTCAATTCTGCCAGTGCAACCGGATCATTGGAAACATTGACACCCGCATCATCCACATAACGGAAACGGCGTGACAGACTCATATTCGTTGACAAATTAGAATAGTTGCGACGGACAGCGGAGTTCAGATAGAGTTTATTTACATTGAACACATCAAAATCACACATATAATTAAAGAACGCAGTAAAATCCCAATTCTTCCAACTGCCGGACAGTCCGAAACCTCCTGTTACCTTCGGATTGGTATCGCCAATAATGGTCATATCTTCTTCCGTTATCAAGTCCGACTCCGAATCGGACAGTTTCTTGAACTTCATGGCACCCGGCTTGAAGCTAAAGTTGCCCGAACTAAAGGAAGAGTTATCCGGAACTCCCGGTTTCAATGTCCATTTCTTGGTGGTTTCATCAAAGTTAAAGTCGTCGACCGTATAGAAGCCGTCATTCACAAAACCGTAAATCAATCCCATGCTCTTGCCTACTTCCATCTTGTAATTATAGGTTCCATACCAATTGGAGAGGGAAGCCTTCGTTTTCCACTCCGTTTCACCGGAAGACAATTTATCAACCTTATTCTTATTAAAGGCGACATTGAAGTTGGCTGACAAGCTAAAGTCCTTCGTCTGGACGATTTTTCCGTTCAATGAGAATTCAACTCCCCGGTTGGAAGTCCGGCCCACATTCGTCATCTGCCGCGAATATCCTGACGAGTTCGGTATGATGGACGGAACCAGCAAATCTTTAGTTGTATTCCAGTATACATCAACCGTACCACTTAAACGGTTCTTAAAAAAGCCGAAGTCCAAACCAAGATTCCGTGTAATGGTGGTTTCCCACTTCAGGTCGGGGTCATACAAATAAGTCTGATCTGCAAACTGATAATAATTATAGTCTTCATTATTAAAACCGGGAGCGCTCGAACCGCTATATACACGATAGATATTATGCCATAAATCATCACTGATGCGGTTATTACCCGCCAAACCATAACTAGCTCTCAACTTCAGTTCAGAAACAGATTTGAACGGCTTCATCCAATTTTCTTTAGAAATTCTCCAGGCTATAGAACCCGCAGGGAATACCCCCCACTGCTTGCCCGGTGCAAACTTGGTAGAACCATCCGCACGAAATGTGAAATTGAAATAATAACGGCTTTTATAATCATACAGTCCGCGACCGAAGAAGGAAGCCGTTCTGTCCGGAGCTGCTTTATAGCTGGTACTTTGGTGAGGTGTACCCAATGCAAAGTTTTCAAGAGCCGCTTCGGCCGTAATGGAAACGGGGAAATAACGTGCACTCATATACGTATTGTCATTTTGCGAATGATTTATTTCCTGTCCGATCATCAGGTTCACATTATGGATTTTACGGAACAAATTGCGATAGGTCAGCGTATTCGCAAGACGATATGATTCTTTATGTGTTTTTGTACGCTTAGCCGAAGGCATATTGTTCATTCCTGCGGCAGATGCCGTACCAGACAAAGCTCCATAGAACTGGTCATCACCGGAATTGGTTGTACTGATACCATACTCCGAACGGAACTGCATTCCTTTAAAGACATCCCATACCAAAGCCGCTTTAAGGCTGATTGCAGTTTCTTTCCTTTTCCTATAATTCTGCTTGTTCTCTTCCAACGGAGTGTACTTCTGATTCAAAGAATTACCGTCCTCGTCCAGATTCTCATCATCGTCATCCGGATCGATGGCTGTGCCGGAAGTCAGTCCGTTGGTAGGACGGTAGCGGAGAGCCGTCACGATATTGGTACCCGACGTACCTGCTCCGTCAATAGTGCGGGTGCGGTATGTGGAATTTGTCTCCAGTTTCAGATTCTTAAATAATTCATGATTCAACTTCAGGATAATATTATTACGCGTCAAACCGGAACCAATCAACTGTCCCTCATCTTTATTATGGTTATAACTCAAATTAAATTTCGTCTTTTCACTCCCCCCACTGACTGTCAGATTATAGTATTGTGAAATCGGATTACCTCCCAATACTTCATCCTGCCAGTCTTTAGAATCTGTATACTTATATAATTCAACATCGTCATAATAACCAAAATTCTTGATAAAGGTCTCATCCGATCCTTTACGTATCATCTGATACTCGTACTCTGCCATCACAAATTCATAATTGCCCATTACCGGTAATTTACCCGCCAATGTACGCGTCTGGACATAGCTATTGAACTGTACTGACGTCTTGCCCATTTTCGGGTTCTTCGTAGTTACAATCACCACACCATTCGCACCCCTGGCACCATAAATAGCAGTCATTGACGCCTCTTTCAGTACATCAATAGACTCGATGTCCGTAGGCGGAATACCGCTCAAATCATCCACCGGAAAACCGTCGACCAGGAACAACGGTGAGTTATCCTGAGTGATTGAGCCACCACCACGTACACGAATACTGATTTCAGCATCCAATGCACCATCTGCCGTAGTGATCTGTACACCCGCCATCTTTCCCGCCAAAGCATCGGCCACAGAGGCAGAGGCTACTTTAGAGATAGATTCCGAAGAAACGGACGCAATAGATCCCGTCACATCACTACGACGAATATTACCATATCCCAAGACTACAACCTCATCCAGTAATTCGCTGTTTTCTTTTAATGTAATTTTAGCCAGTTCCTTACTGCCAGACTTTAGCTCAACAGTCTGGTAACCAATATAGGAGATTAAGATGGTAGCACCATCGGGAACATCGTTCAACGTGTAATTTCCATCAAGATTAGTGGTCACACCATTAGTAGTGCCTTTCACCATTACAGTAGCACCGATTACCGACTCACCGGTTTCATCTACCACTGTTCCCTTTATAGTTCTTGTCTTCGACTTCAGGACATCATTCCCGATTTTTTGTTTACCTACAGATATTGTATTATTATCCCTATTGAAAAACAAATTGGTTTGCTCCGTAATCTTGTCCAGAACAGCCTGTAGGGGACTATTCTTTACTTTGATAGATATGCGCGGAGCAGTGTTCACAACATTTTGATCATAAAAGAATTTCAAGCCTGTCTGCTTGCCCAACTGAACAAAAACATTCTCTACAGTTTCATTCTGAACGTTCAACGTTACAGTTTTTTCCTTCTGAGCTTGCGCCTGATCAGGCATCAATGACAAGCATACGAATAGTAAAAAAGCTAAAAACGAATGTATATTTCTACTTTTCCTTTTGGAATTAGGAAGATTATTCATTTATTTGTGCGTTTTAGTAATTGATTAAATTAATTAGAACAAAGGAGTAATTCGCGATACATGATTCACGCGGGTCGAAACGAATGAATACCTGTTCGCATTACAAGATAGGGGCTTCTCTGTGAGACAGCTCCTATTTTTCTTAGAGGAGACGCTAAGTGGGTGCTTTCATATTCTATATTCTCTTTTAATTAAAGGTTAAACATATTAATACTCACATATATTATAACACACATCCGTTTACCAGCCGGACGTATATCCATGCTTTTCTGCTACTTGAATAAGAAGATATGATTTCCTTCTTTTCTATACCGGATGCCACTGGTATATTCCATTGATTGGAGTACCGCCTCCAAACTTTTATTTTCATGTTCTCCGGAAATCAGGTTGTTGAACTCCTGTCCTTCCGCAAACGTAATGCGACAATTATACATGCGTTCAAGCTCTTTAGCCACATCGCGCACCGGAGTGCTGCTAAAACGTAATCCACCTTTGCGCCATACAGCAACATCACGTTCTTCGCGCCGTTTGCTGTATTCACCGGAAAGTGTATTGATCGACACTTGTTCCTTAGCCTGCAAACGCATCATCGCTTCAGGCAGATCTACCTGTACTTTGCCACTTTCCACATCTACAGAAACAACTTCATCCGAAGAATAAGCTTTCACATCAAAGCAAGTTCCCAGAACCCTTACATCAAAACGGGCGGTCCTGACAATAAAAGGTTGCTTTTCGTTTCGTTGAACCTGAAAATAAGCTTCGCCTTCCAGTTCTATCTGCCGTTCATCTTCTACAAAACTACTCGGATAGCGAACACGAGAACAGGAATTTAAGATCAGCTGTGTTCCATCCGGCAACCGGATTTGTCTGGATTCACCATAAGAGGTAGAGGCTTCCAAATAAGAAATCTGCCGCTTATCCATATAGCCCAGTAGATTGATTCCCCCGAAAATGAGCAGTACAACAGCAGAAGCACTTGCCACCGTCAGGGCTATCCGCCGAAACCAGGTGCGTCTCTTATGTTCGATGCGTTTCAGTAACCGACCGGCTTCTTCCTTATATTTTTCACGCTCCATGCCGGTGGTAAGCTCTTCCATAGTGGCCTCTTTCCAGACATCTGTTGCCAGCTCATCCAGCATTGGGGCATGAATATCATCTTTCAGTCGGGATAATAATCCACGTGCCTCTTCCTGGGTGTACAAATCGTCCAGATAACGGCGCATTATAGATTTGTCTGTTACATCATTCTTCATTGTGCGGGCTTTTTTAGTATAAAGGTCATGAAAACTTTTCCTTTACATAGAGTAATACACAGTAAAGGAAAACATCTGGGGTGTGATTAACATTTATTATATATTAAGGCAAATTAGCAGCAACAGCAAATCCACATATTCACTGCCTGAATACTTAATGAGATAGGTACGAATCAACTTAAGGGAGGTAGATATATGCTCCTGAACGGTGTTGACGGAGATGCCCAATTTATCTGCAATCTCTTTATGGGAGAGCTGGGCTTCACGACTCATCTCGAAAATCTCACGCTGGCGGGGAGTCAGCTGCTGCAAGGCATGGGAAATGAGGGATTTCAAATCATTCAGCATTACTTCACGTTTGGTATCTTCCGTGTAGTCCAATGCCTGTGAAAGAATACTTTCCTTTAGTTTTTCCTCATTAGCGGCATTGCGCAACTGGTTCAGTATCCGGTTGCGCATGATGGTGTAGAGATAGGAAGAAAAAGAAGCATCGGGATTAATGAAACGGCGGCTTTGCCAAACTACAGTGAAAGCATCCTGAAAAACATCTTCTGCATACTCCCGCGACTTCAGAAAACGCATTGCAAAGTATATCAGACGGTTTTTATAAGTAGCATACAATTCACAAAAGGCGTCCTCATCCCCCTCTATCAAGCGGAGAATGAGTGAACGTTCTTCTGAGGAATTATCTGCACACATATAGCAATCTTTAGTTTTTTTCGGGAAACAAAAGTTTAATAGATGCTGCAAACGTATGTAAAATCCGGGAAATAAAAAAGGGAAAAGATAAAATAAGAAAAAGTATAGTTTACTTATTCTATCAATTTATCCCTGTGAAATTCGTTTCAGGTGCTCTTCTATCTTTTGAAAAAATGATGCCAGATGCGAACCATCTACAAAGGCATGATTTACATAAATGGATAAAGGAAATACCAGACGTCCCTCGCGGGTTACCGCTTTACCGGAAGTCATCAAAGGGTAGCTGCAACCATTACCGGCTTCGGCCAGCGTATAGGTGGTAGCAGTAAAATACATCTTGGGGACAGCGCTTAAATGCACTACATCATAATCTCCCTGTTTTGCCAACTCCTCTTCGGCACCATAAGGATTGCCATCTTCGGGGATATTGGTTATCAACTCATACGCTTCGGCATAAAAGCGTTTGAAATCTTCGTGGTAAGGAATCCGAACCGTATAAAAGGTCTTTCCAGGAACAGCTATCGGAGAAATGATATCCACTTCATCATGAAAAATAACTTGTCCGTTCTTGTCGGTACGATAACGGAGTTCCGGAACTTCATTCGCCGAACGCACTACGGCATACAGATAATAGAGAAAAAAGGAATGGTCTGAGGCTCTCGCTGCGGCACTGGCTTCGGTACAATCAATCTCTGTGGTAATGGAATACCAGGAATTTACAAAGCCCCGGAAGAAATTGTAATTGTCCCGGCGCTCCCATGTCTCGATGTCTACAATATGTCTCATAAAGTTATTGATTAATAAAAAATGCCCGGTCGCATGATATCAGCCGGGCATTCGTTCGTTTATTTTCCTTTCTTATAGTTTTCCAATCCTGTTTGCAGGAACTCGATATACTTAGGAATGTCCTCGTCATACGAATAAGATTTATTCAAAGGGCGACCTTCATTATCTATCAGCACATAGAAGGGCTGTGCATTAGCACCGAATTTAACGCGTTGGAGATAACTCCACTTATCGCCTACTGTACGCAATGTACGTTCCCGGCCGTTTTCTGTCACTTTAACAGGTGAGGTCAACGGGGTTTTATTATCTACATAAAGTGTAATAAGTACGTAGTCGTTGTTGATAATGTCACTTACCTTAGAGTCTGTCCATACGGCAAGCTCCATCTTACGGCAGTTTACACAACCATAACCGGTGAAGTCGAGCATTACAGGTTTGCCATGCTGACGGGCATATTCCATACCCAGGTCGTAATCATCAAACTTGGCATGCACTTCATTATTATAGAGGTTGAAATCCTGAGTCTGCATAGGCGGTGCAAAAGCACTGACCGCCTTCAACGGAGCCCCCCACAAACCGGGAACCATATATACGGCAAATGCCAGTGAGAAAAGTGCCATAAAGAAGCGGCCCACTCCCACTTTCGTATTGTCATCATCGTGCGGGAATTTGATCTTGCCCAACAGGTAGAAGCCCAGTAAAGCAAACAGAACAATCCACAATGCCAGGAACGTTTCGCGGTCGAGAATGCGCCAGCCATAAGCCAAGTCGGCTACAGAGAGGAACTTCAGAGCGAAAGCCAGTTCCAGGAAACCGAGAGTAACCTTTATGACATTCATCCAACCGCCTGATTTCGGCATAGACTTCAGCCAGGACGGGAACAGGGCGAACAGTGTGAACGGCAATGCCAAAGCAATAGCAAAACCGAGCATACCGATAGCCGGAGCTATCACGCTGCCTGTTGTAGATACCTGTACCAGCAAGAAACCGATAATAGGACCTGTACAAGAGAAAGACACCAGTGAAAGCGTGAATGCCATCAGGAAGATACTGAGCAAACCGCCTGTTGCTTCTGCCTTACTATCTACTGCGTTGCTCCATTTAGAAGGTAACGTCAGTTCGAAAGCTCCGAAGAAAGAAGCTGCAAATACAACCAGCATCAGACAGAAAAGGATATTGAACACGGCATTCGTGGAAAGTGCATTCAGTGCACTGGCACCGAAGATCAACGTAATGGCCAAACCTAAAGTTACGTAAATCACCACGATAGAAGCGCCATACGTCCAGGCATCTCGAATACCTTTCTTTTTATCTTTGGAACGTTTCAGGAAGAAACTTACAGTCATAGGGATAATAGGCCACACACAAGGCGTGAACAATGCCAGCAGTCCACCGAGGAATCCGGTGATAAAGATATAAATCCATGACATGTCGTCCTGTGAAGTGGCTTCACCATAAGATTGCAGATCATTGATGACAGGTTTCCACAAGTCAATATTGCCTGCCACATTTATATCCGTCGGACCATCTGCACCACCTATTATACCAGTGGAAGCTGTATCAGCTGGTGTTTCAGTTTGAGAAGCAGGCTGAGTTTCCGGTTTCGTTTCCTCTGCCGGAGCTGTTACCTTTTCAGCAGGAGTTGCGGCTGCTGCACCTTTAGCGGCTTCTGCTTTACCTGAGAAATTAAACTCTACCTGCGTAGGAGGCAAACAGTTTTCATCATTACAAGCACCGAATTCCAGAAAACCTTCTATCTTATAATCTCCTCCTGTGAGCTTCAGTTTCTGAACAAATTGTGCCGTGGACTCAAAATAGCGTACGTTCATCTCGAACAACTTATCATAAGAAGCTATTTCTTTTCCTTTCGGCTGCAACTTTCCTACAACTGTAGCACCGGATATCTTCTCTACATTGAAGGTAGCCGAGATAGGACCACCGTCACCCAGGTCGGTAGAATATACGTGCCAACCCTTATCGATAGTAGCGGTAAATACAATTTCCGCCTCTCCCGCTGCAAGCGTCTTCAGTTCCGACTTAAACTTGACGGGCTCCTGTATCTGCGCTTGTGCCACGACAGCAATCAGCAACAGACAAATGGATACTATTTTCTTCATACAATGATTTTAATTACGAGTTACGAATTACAAATTACAAATTACGAATTGTCAACTGTCAATTGTTTCGTAGTCAACACAAGCGCGATTCTCCTTTACATCAGCAATCAGCTTGCCTGCTGCCACATGCTCGGGATGAGTAGCATAAAATTTCACGTCGTCCAGCGTATCAAATTCGCTGTAGAGGGCAATGCTCCAAGTTTCGCCGGGATTCATATTGAGTCCAACTTCTATCTTACGTATAACAGATATTTTAGCTGGTAAAGCCTCGATAGCGGCCTTGAATTCTTTCATTGCTGTCAGCTTTTTGTCAGCCGGAGCTTCGTCTTTTAATTTAAATAATACAATGTGTTTGACCATAACTTTGCAATTTTAATGATTTATCTATATATTTGTCAACCGAAGCGATTAATATTAACCGCAAAAATACTCGTTTTGTTTTAAATATACACTTAAACGGATGTTAATAATAGGAATTGCAGGCGGAACTGGCTCGGGAAAAACCACCGTCGTACGTAAAATCATTGAAAGCCTGCCGGCAGGTGAAGTAGTACTGTTACCGCAAGACTCTTACTATAAGGACAGTAGCCATGTACCTGTAGAAGAACGACAGAACATCAACTTTGACCACCCGGATGCCTTCGAGTGGAGTCTTTTATCTAAACATGTAGCCATGCTGCGTGAAGGAAAAAGCATTGAACAACCCACCTACTCGTACCTTACTTGTACACGAGAGCCCGAAACGATTCATATCGAGCCACGGGAAGTAGTGATTATTGAAGGGATTCTTGCCCTGTGCGACAAGAAACTGCGCAGCATGATGGACCTCAAAATCTTTGTGGATGCTGATCCGGACGAACGTCTGATTCGTGTCATACAACGGGATGTAGTGGAGCGTGGACGTACGGCAGAAGCGGTTATGGAGCGGTATACCCGTATCTTGAAGCCTATGCACCTGCAATTCATCGAACCGTGCAAACGATATGCGGACCTGATTATACCCGAAGGAGGAAATAATCAGGTGGCAATCGATATTCTGACGATGTATATAAAGAAGCATCTCTGATAAATGAACAACTGAGGCGTCTCAGTTATTTATATAGTTGAATGAATAGAAGTATCTTAATATTCTTGCTATGTCTGTGCTGCCTGTCGGGGTGCGGAAATAAACGGCATGGTTCCATGCCCGATGAAGCTGTGGGCGATTTGCAACAGATAAAAGATAGCGGTGAACTCGTTGTACTGACGCTATACAGTTCTACTTCTTACTTCAACTATCGTGGCCAGGAAATGGGGTTCCAGTACGAGTTGAGTGAACAGTTTGCCAAAAGTCTCGGGGTGAAACTGCGCGTAGTGGTGGCAAGGAATGTACAGGGACTTATAAAAAAGTTACTGGCAGGCGAAGGAGACATCATTGCCTACAATGTCCCCATCACGAAGGAATTAAAAGATAGTCTGATCTATTGCGGTGAAGAGGTCATCACACACCAGGTTATTGTGCAACGCGCAGGTGGGAAGACAAAACCGCTGACGGATGTAACAGAACTGATAGGTAAGGATGTATATGTAAAGCCCGGGAAATATTACGACCGTTTGGTAAATCTGGATAAAGAACTCGGTGGCGGCATCCATATCCACAAAGTGACTAATGACAGCATTTCAGTAGAAGATCTCATCACACAAGTATCCCAGGGCAAGATTCCTTATACGGTAGCCGATAATGACGTAGCCAGACTTAACACTACGTATTACCCCAACCTGAATATTAAATTATCCATCAGCTTCGACCAAAGGGCTTCCTGGGCAGTGCGCAAGGATAGTCCGGAACTGGCAGCAGCCGCTAATAAATGGCATGAAGAGAATATGACTTCTCCCGCCTACACTGCCAGTATGAAGAGATATTTTGAGATCAGCAAGGCAACTCCACACACTTCTATCCTTTCTCTTCGTGAGGGAAAAATCTCGCACTTCGACGAATTATTCAAAAAGTATGCTTCGGAAATAGACTGGGACTGGCGATTACTTGCTTCTCTGGCGTATACGGAGTCTAACTTTGATACGACAGCCGTTTCATGGGCCGGTGCCAAAGGGCTAATGCAACTGATGCCTGCTACAGCACGTGCAATGGGAATGCCCGAAGGAAAAGAACAGAATCCGGAAGAGAGTGTGAAAGCTGCCATAAAATATATCAATGCTACCAGTAAAAGTTTCTCTTCAGTACCGAAAGAGGAGCGGCTCAACTTCGTACTTGCTTCCTACAATTCGGGTATCGGCCACGTACAGGATGCAATGGCACTGGCTGAGAAATATGGAAAGAACAAGTATGTCTGGAAAGACAATGTAGAAAACTTCATCTTATTGAAAAGCAATGAAGAATACTTCACCGACCCTGTCTGCAAAAACGGATACTTCCGTGGAATAGAGACATATAACTTTGTGAGGGATATTATGGGGAGGTATGAGACGTATAAGAAGAAGATAAAGAAGTGAATGAGCTACGGGCTACACGAGTTACGAGCTACAAGTTCCTTTCGGTATAATAGTTTAGAGCAAATTTGTCCCTTTCCTAACATACATAGCGCAGCAACTCGTAGCTTGTAGCGTGTAGCTCGTAACTAAAAAAGGTTCAGCTTATTCTTCTGCGCCTCCTCCAACGAAACAGTCTTCGGTGCTTGCGTAACGCTCTTTTCACGCAACCGTTGATATTCTGATCTTAATTTTTCTTTTAATTCTTCTTTGGCTTTCGGATTCATCAAGCGGGCGGCTATTGTTGCATTCTGCGAAGCATCTTTCAGATGAACTACAGGAGCATGATAGACAGGAGCTATTTTCAATGCTGTATGCAGTTGAGAGGTAGTAGCGCCACCTATCAATAAAGGAATATCGGCACCTACCTTTTCCAGTTCCATAGCCACGTGTACCATTTCTTCCAATGACGGGGTTATCAGACCACTGAGTCCAATCATATCCACCTTTTCTTCCAAGGCACGCTGAACAATCGTTTCGGCAGGTACCATCACACCAAGGTCTATAATCTCATAACCATTGCAGGCCATGACCACAGAAACGATATTTTTGCCTATATCATGCACATCACCTTTCACCGTGGCAAGCAGGACTTTTCCGGCGGAGGTGGAGCCTTCTTGTTTTTCCGCTTCAATTACAGGCTGAAGAATGGCAACGGCTTTCTTCATGGTACGGGCTGTTTTCACCACCTGGGGCAAAAACATTTTTCCGGCGCCAAAGAGCTCACCTACATAGTTCATACCTGACATTAAAGGACCTTCGATGATATCCACTGCTTTCGGATAAAGCTTCAGGGCTTCTGCCAAGTCTTCCTCCAGATAGTCACCAATTCCTTTTGTCAAAGCATGTTTCAAACGCTCTTCCACACTTGTTCCATTACGCCATGAAAGAGGGGCAACTTGTTTATCAGTGGCATTACCTTTCTGTTGTTCGGCAGCAGCTTTCAGTTGTTCAGCAGTTTCTATCAGGCGTTCGGCAGCATCGGGACGACGGTTTAAAACCACATCCTCTATACGTTCCAGCATATCGGCAGGGATATCGGTATAAAGTACAGCCGTAGCCGGATTTACGATTCCCATATCCATTCCTTCACGGATGGCATGATAAAGGAACACCGCATGCATGGCTTCACGGATATAATTGTTGCCGCGGAAAGAGAATGAAAGATTGCTAACGCCACCACTGACATGCGCACCCGGCAGATTCTTACGTATCCAACCGGTAGCCCGGATGAAGTCTACAGCATAATTATTATGTTCATCCATACCCGTAGCTACGGCAAGGACGTTAGGGTCAAAGATAATATCATGAGGATTAAAGCCCACTTTTTCAACCAAAAGCTGATAAGCACGGGCACACACTTCAATCTTACGCTCGTATGTATCCGCCTGTCCTTTTTCATCAAAAGCCATTACTACGGTAGCCGCACCATATTGCCTGATCGTGCGGGCATGTTCCAGAAACTTTTCTTCTCCCTCTTTCAGAGAGATTGAATTCACGATGGACTTTCCTTGCAGACATTTCAATCCGGCAACGATTACCTCCCATTTAGAGGAGTCAATCATCACAGGAACACGGGCAATCTCAGGCTCAGAAGCAATCAGATTGAGGAAAGTAGTCATTTCAGCCTGTGCATCCAGCAGGCCATCGTCCATATTTACATCCACCACCTGCGCCCCGTCTTCTACTTGCTGACGGGCAATGCTGAGGGCTTCATCGTATTTCTTTTCATTAACCAGACGCAGGAACTTGCGGGAACCGGCCACATTGCAGCGTTCTCCCACATTGATAAAGTTCTTCTCAGGAGTCACTTCCAGCAATTCCAGGCCGGAAAGCCAAAGACTTTCGGGTTTCGGAGCAGGAACATGGGGAACAGCACCGGCTATCAAGGCAGGATATTCGGCGATGTATGCATCGGTCGTACCACAGCAACCGCCAATGATGTTTATCAGCCCTTCCTGAATATACTCTTTCACTTCATGCGCCATATCGGCAGGCGTCTGGTCATATTGTCCCAGGCTGTTGGGCAACCCCGCATTGGGATATGCACTGATATAATAAGGAGCACGGACAGCAAGCTGTTCCAGGAAAGGTTTCAGCTGGCGGGCGCCAAACGAGCAGTTCAAGCCTACCGAAAAGATATTGGCATGCTGAACCGAGGCAAGAAAAGCCTCCAAAGTCTGTCCCGACAGAGTACGTCCTCCTGTATCGGATACGGTAACGGACAGCATAACAGGAACTTGAACGCCTGTAGCCTCCATCGCCTTTTCCGCAGCAAAGATAGCTGCTTTGGCATTCAATGTATCGAATATGGTTTCTATTAACAGAGCATCCACTCCACCTTCCAGCAAAGCTTCCATCTGTTCCCGATAGGCATCGGCAAGTTCATCGTAAGTCAGCGCACGCATAGCCGGATTATTCACATCGGGACTCATGGAGCAAGTCTTATTGGTAGGTCCGATAGAGCCGGCTACAAAACGTGGTTTATCAGGTGTAGAAAATTCATCAGCTACTTCACGTGCCAGTTTAACGGCAGCCAGATTCATCTCACGTACATATTCCTGCACATGATAATCGGCCATACTGACACTGGTAGAACTAAACGTATTGGTTTCAATGATATCGGCACCTGCCATAAGATATTTACGGTGTATATCCTGTATCACATCAGGGCGCGTCAGGCAAAGCAAATCATTGTTTCCTTTCATCTGCCCGGGGATGTCAGCAAAGCGCTCCCCCCTGAAGTCTTCCTCCGTCAAGTTGTACCGTTGTATCATGGTGCCCATAGCACCGTCTAAAATAAGGATGCGCTCACGCACCAACTTTTCAATAGAAACCATTTGTATTCAGTGATAGAATGGTAATGTGATAAAGTGGTAAAGTGATATTAGTCTATCACATTATCACTTTATCACATTACCACGTTAAACAATCATCTCTTAAACATCCGCGCCATATCGCGTTTATCATCTTTCTCTTTCAACGCTTCGCGCTTGTCGTACTGCTTTTTACCTTTAGCAAGGGCTACCACCACTTTGGCAAGCCCTTTTTCATTAATAAACATACGAATGGGAACCATTGTAAAACCGGGATCTTTTGCTCCACGCGCCAGTTTATCAAGTTCTTTTTTAGTAAGTAAGAGTTTGCGCTCCCTGCGTGCCGAATGGTTATTATACGAACCGTAGAAGTATTCGGAAATATGCATATTCTTCACCCACAACTCGCCATTGGCAAAGTAACAGAAGGTATCCACAAGGCTTGCTTTACCCATGCGGATCGATTTTATTTCCGTACCCGTGAGCACAATGCCCGCGGTATAAGTGTCTACCAATTCGTAATCGAATGTAGCGCGCTTATTTTTTATATTAACAGGAGCTTGTTTCATGATTTCAAACGTTAATTAAGCACCATCGTCAGCTTGTTGAATATCAACTGGATGAGCATAGGACAGGCAATCAGTAGGATGGAAGAAATGATTGTAAACCGTAACCGGTCTTTCTCTTCTACTTTCATCAACGTGGAAGCCCCCTCCCACACCACATACACAATATAGAACTGCAACAGCAATCCGATGATATTAAAGTCCGGCAATATGCCGATAATAATCTGGAGCAAGAAAAGAACAACCAGCGCATAGCCCGCAAACTGTTGCGTCAACGGCATGTCACTGTCCATCATAAACATTTTAACGCGCATCCCATTTATGAGATACGCAGCCAGAAAATATCCTCCAAAGAGGGATACTGCCACCGCGCAACATTGCGTCATGGCATATTGAAAACTCTCGGGACCGCCCCATCCCTTCGCCAGCAAAGAACCGATGAAGACAGACAATCCACATAAACCAATCATAGGATAGACAAAAGCAGTAAATACTTTTCGCCTATCCTCTTCCAAACGAATTTCCTCCCAAGCCTTGGCCGGAGAGGAAATCAGTAACATTGCTATATGGAATAATGCTTTATAATCCAAATTATTTAAGCGTATAAGACCACATTTGTTCAGTAGAACCATCCAATGAATTCTTTGAAGTGTTCACCTGACCTCTAATTTTAATAGTAGTCGGTTTCTGTCCTGCTTTAGATTGAAATGCAGCCAATGCATAAGTTAATTTATATGCCTTAGTAGCAGAAGTGTACACATTACGTGTAACTGTTTCTTCACTTGATTCTGTTATCACATGATTCAACGTCAAAACCAAGTCAGTATCTCCTTGCTTGATATTTTCCATATCATAAGTAAGTACAAAAGCATGTTTTGCAAACTCTTCTTCTTGCTTGTCAACGCTTTCCTGCTTTACCCAATACACCGAAGTTAACAACAGATATTCATTATCGAAAACGACAGCGGGATCTATATTCACAGTGCTGTTTGAAAAAACGACATTACCGTAAAATGCATATAAAGCTGAATTTGCGGTTACAGATTCAGAAGTAGGTCCTTCAGAACTCTTTGCATTTATAGATACCGGTTGTATCTTATTATAAAGCGTTACGTTGATAGTAGCCGCAGTAGGAGATTGCTGTTCCGAGTCAAATTGATAGTAGAAACCATAAACATCTCCTGGATTTACAGTAGTAGTAATCTCAGAGCCTGATACTACCAATTTCTGTCCATTAAATAATTGGAAGGTAGGAGGAAAAAAATCTGTGCACTTGCCATAAGCAAATCCTGTAACTATAGGATCATTATCGCTATTAAAGCATGAAGTTAGAGAAACACCCATTAATAAGGTAAGGGCAACCATCCAGATTTTAAATTTAGCCATTTTCATTGTTCTATAAATATTAGAGTTTGCAAATTTAGATAAAAGAATTGAGTTGCATAGCACTCTCCTCGTTTTTTCATTGTTTTTAAGAGTAAATGAAATATGAATCTAAATACTGCAAACTCTAACACTTATTTAACATCAATTCACTATTCAAGGCTATATGTATTCAAAAGCTTACCAGTTGTAACATCATAGGTTCGAGCCTTAAAATCAGAATAACAAGCTCCTTCCCATTTCCCTTTTACTCTAAAAGTCCTAGTATCACCTATTTTTCTTAAAGTTGCAACATAAGTAACTGTTCCTTCATACATAAATACTACAGCTTCAAGTTTCATAGTCGTATGCGGCTGAACAGGTATATTACCAGTTCGAGTTTTTGTAATCTCTTTAGAATCACTATTACCATAGGTCCAACTTTTGCTTGTTTGTTGCTGTATAGTCGTATTCATATTCATAGAAGGACTTCCTTCTACGCTAGGCAATCCGACACTCAACCCATTCGATATTGAAACACTGACTCCTTCAGTCTTGGAGAAACTAGACGACTCAGTATACCGTGTTGTTACTGTATAGTTCCATGTGACCAAACTTGAACTTGAATTCTCGTATGTATCACGATCACAGATTATTTCTGTTGGTTTAAAATTATCAACAGAAGTATATACATATTCTAAATCAACAAGTTCATACTCACCAACAGGAGCAAAAGTCCATTGAGATAAATCAGTAGAATGATCATATTTATATTTTAAATCTGACCCGCTTCTTGTATCAGATTGCAAATAGACCTTAGGATCTGAAGACGAATAAGGTGTCCTAAATATATAATAGTTCCCATTACTTAACAGCTCAAAACCATGGGTCATATTAGGAACTATTCTTAATAATTTAGGATATGTCTCTCCTGATTTTGAATTTGGAATAATTGAAATAACTCCCATTCCCAATCCAGGAAATGAAGGAAAACTTGTATTTCCTCCTACAAGAGTTATATCAGAAAAAGCAATCATCCATCTCTGCCTCAGACTTCCATCATCTTCAGTAAATAAATCTACTTCATCCCCCGACTCTACACAAGACAAATAACTACGCCTCGTATTTCCCACATTTAAAATATTCATAGGAATACCTGTCAGCTCATTAATCGGAGCAAAGTCTGCAATAGATGTCACTGCTCTCGTCTGCACCTGCACAGTATTACTTTTAATGCCCTCCAAATCTTCTTGCTCGCAAGAAAACATAGCCAATAATCCGAATAATAACAAAGCAATCTTTTTCATAAGCATTACATTTTTTTAGGTTAAACATATTATCCAATTTTATCACAACTCAAACTGTCCATATGCATACGCCCCATTTTTTCCCTCTATTTCTATAAGGAAACTACCGGAAACGTCCAATTCAAGTTGAATATTTTTCAGTACAGAAGTTTGTATATATTCCGAAGAAAAATAGAGCACAACACCATTTTGAGAAATAGTAACATCTACCTCTCCTATAGCCTGCTCAAAATACAAATCCAAAGTATTATTACTACCATCCAACATCACAAAAATTGGAATTAACGGTCGTACAGAACGATGATCTCCTAAATCTCCATTGGTTAGAATATCAAAAGGAACATCATTCCTGGTCATTTGAATCGCAGTCTTTTCTAAGATGCCATCATTATTCAACAAAGAGCAAGCACTTACTCTCAACAAGGAGAACATACCTAATAAACATAGAATTAATTTTAGTTTCATGGCTTTTCTTTTTTTGTTCACGACAAAGTTAGCACAATGAAACATATTAAAGGGAAATATTATGTGGACAGAAATAAAGATATTAAAGCACTATAGATCAACCATATATTCCAAAACATAGTGGACAAAACAGATTCTCTTTTTCTAGTAAAATGCGATCATTTGCTCCAAAGAGTCGTCTTTATTAAGTCTTAAATGAGACTTTAGCCTCTGCTTACTTTTATAAATGGACTTCACTTCACAATCAAAAACAATCATTAATTGTTTAGTTGAAAAATCTAATTTAATCAATGCAGCCAACAATAACTCCCCCTTAGTTACATCAAAATCCGTTTTAATCCGGAAAATGAAATTAGCATAAACCAAATCCAAAAAATCAAATATACTTTGGCGTTCAGATGCTGTCATTCTTTCCGCAACTAATCTACCCTGCTTCAATTCTTCTAACACAAATAGCGCTTCTACACTTGAACTATTACGTATTTTTTTATTCTCAAGGGTTAAATCTAAAATTTTTCTATTTAACTTTCCAATCGTTTCTTTCTTTGCTTCCTGTTCGCTCTCTTCTTTCTGTTCCAACCTCGCTATCTTATAAAGATACTCTTCTATAGTTTTCTCATTCTTTCTCAGTGCTTCTATATTCCGTATATTTTTCTTCTTGTATTTCTTAATAACATAAAATCCTAAACCACTTATGAACAACACTATAAACAAATATAAATAGGTTTGATTTTCCTTCTCCAACTTAATCTGTCTGTTTTCCATAATAAGTTTTTCAGCTTCATATTTCTTCTGCAAAGCCAACAACTGATTTCTCAACTTATCATTGCTAACTACTTCTAATATAGAATCAGACTTTTCTTTGTACAAAAGAGCCTCTTTATAACTACATTCTTCTTTTTTCAAAAGATACAAATAATTATAGGCTCCTGACGAAATAAACACATCCTTAGCACCCATGCAATGCCTGAAACACTTCTCGGCCAAAGCAAACTTGCCAATATCCATATATGTATATCCTAAAGATAAATAATAACGCAATCCATCATTCGTATTAATATTCGACCTGATTGCCGAAACAAAAAAATCAATGGCTTGTGAATACCGCTTCTCACTCTTAGCTATAAGTCCTAATACATGAAGGAGAGAAGACTTCACCTGAGTGGTAGTATCCGGCAACAGTGACAACCCTTTATTTACATACCAACGGGCACTGTCATTATTCTGCTCCGCCAAATATCCCCGAGCAACATTTCTGCAACCATATATCTCTCCTATCTTGTCACCAGCCAATTCGTAGTAATAAATAGATTGTCGATAATTGCCTATGGACTGTTCGGACATACCTTGTCCCAAATTCAAATAACCAATATGCTCAGACAGAAGCCCTAGCAATTTATATTCAGTTGTTTCTTTCAAAAAAGCTAAGGCTTCCAAAAAGGCTTCCATAGCCTCAGACAGCTTACCTTTTACTACCAATGTTTTTCCCCAATAATAGTAAGACTTTCCAGCCTTCACATTGTCTCCACTGCCTTTATAATAATCTACAGCTATCTTAATTAAAGAATCTGATTGCAAACTGTCTAAATAGTTTTTATCTAAAATTTGTGTCAACAATAAAGCATAGTCTGCTCTTTCCTTACCATGTAATTTTTCAGGATATTGTAATAGATTTAATAATTGCATAGCACTATCAGGGTATACTTCCACATACCTTTCGACTTGTTCCAGCAACTCCACATCGGAATTAGTTTGCTTGCATGATACAAATCCTCCCCCAATAAATAAAAAAATAAAAAACAGATACTTATTCATTTTGCCAAACTAAATGAATGCAAAGAAACGGAAAATAGTATGTTTTTAGTAACAAATTAACATCTATCTTATCAACAAGAAGCATACATGAAGACAAAAGCATCTGTTATCATAGCGCATCTATAGCAACCTTTTTATCACTTGTCAGACGATTTTAGCAAACAGTTCCAGATGTTCATCTACATAACTGGCTACCATAGCTGTGATTCCTTCCTCTTTTTCCAAAAATTCTTCTTCCAGTTCATCGAAAGCTTCATATTGCTCGTACATAGCCATGAATTCATCATCTGTACGTTCCCGTTCCAGATCTTCACGATGGGCATCATAAATCTTTTTAGCTCTATATACCAGTTTACCGAAATCTTCTGCTCCCCACAGACGCATCACTTTAGCAAATGGATTGGCAAAAATATAACCACCATACCCATTCTGTATCAACTGGCAGAAGCCACCATCCATTACTTCATCACGAAAGATCTGGTATGCAAGTAAAGTGTGCTGCTCACCTGTCAGTAATGGCATGGATTCAGCGGTTAGTTCACCACCTATCACTTCTTTATATCTGTCGGTAAATACCTGAATAAAAGTATCCATCCCCTCGCCTGCTGCTTTGCGCAAGGCGGCATCAGTAATTTCTATCATAATCTTCTTATATGTTAAAGTGACTTTTTAAGTAATTTTCCTTTCTCTATCCAATACTCAGGTCAGTTATCTCACTTGCGGGGTGACTTGCAGGGTACTTTTTTATGCAATAGAAGTTCCATTTTTATAAACACCAATATATAATCCCACACAAGATAATTTTAAAAAAGCTATAACCTCTCTTTCCAAATCATCGGCAAGATGCCGCTTATATTCCGTACAATTAGTTCCTGATGTCATATCACTTTCATCTTAATCATTACTATCTTTGCGATCTTGGCGGCCACAAAGATAATGCTTACTTACCAGATTTACCCCAATTCTGTTGAATAAAAAATAATTGCCTTCTACAATTCCCAGGAAACAGCACTCCATCTGGCTCAACTGGCAGGTGTACACTTCGACAAGAAACTTGCAAGTTTTAGTATAAGTCACATCACCCTATTTCGTTCCCATTAGGAGAAACTGCCGTTCCCATTAAGGGGAACGCTCGTTCCCACGAAGGGAAACTGTCGTTCCCATGAAGAGGGAACTGCTATTTCACCATAGGGGACAGACTTCATGTGTATAGAACTGGTAACAGTGAACTCATTCCGGAGCAATGAAATCCCATAGTATACAGACAAAAATAGAGTATTCGTACCAATATCAGCCACAAATGCAAAAAACAGCATTACAGTCTGACAACAAGTCTATTAGCTGGCTATTTTGTAAACAAACAGAACGAAAAGAGTGACGGTAAAACAGTTGCCAACACTTACCGTCACTGTTATCAGCACAGATAACATACTATATATCTGCCTCTTACTCCAAAAGTGACGGTGTGCTGGTAAATATATAAAAAACTCTCGTGAGAGCTGAATTCAACTTTTAAATGCGACTCCTTCCTTTGATTTCTCATTTCCACTTTT
>ERZ1027087.127-NODE-127-length-46913-cov-6.657903_pt1 | contig 46913 bp, 38 predicted proteins | sample MGYA00519413_ERZ1027087 | MGnify/ENA primary metagenome ERZ1027087 (study PRJEB26926, sample SAMN06164438) | human gut metagenome | biome: ENVO:00009003; feature: ENVO:2100002; material: ENVO:00002003 | host: Homo sapiens | place: USA | collected 2012 ...
GTTTTATATTTGTAATGATTATAAATTTTCTATTATGAAGAATACAGTCCTGAAAATCTGGCGTTTTTACGTCGATGGTTTCCGAGGTATGACACTTGGGAGAACCTTATGGTTCATTATTCTGGTGAAACTCTTCATCATGTTCTTCATATTGCGCCTTTTCTTCTTTCCCAATTATCTGAATACGCCGGCCGTAGGCGGGGATAAAGAAGAGTATGTGGGCAGGGAGCTCATCCATCGTGCTATTGGTGATCCGCCAGGCGAAGCAATAGCTCCTTTAACTCCTGAGTAAAGCAATAACTCCTTATAACTTCTGAGTAAAGCAACTAACAATTAATAACTATAACTCGATTTCTTATGCTTGAACACATCGACACTTCTCTGATTGACTGGTCGAGGGCACAATTTGCACTGACCGCTATTTATCATTGGATTTTTGTGCCGCTCACGCTGGGGCTGGCAGTCATCATGGGTATCATGGAGACCATGTATTATCGTACGGGTGATGAGTTTTGGAAACGCACCGCCAAGTTTTGGATGAAACTATTCGGTATCAACTTTGCCATAGGCGTGGCGACGGGACTGATTCTGGAGTTTGAGTTCGGAACCAACTGGAGCAATTACAGCTGGTTTGTGGGCGATATCTTTGGGGCGCCGCTTGCTATCGAAGGCATTCTGGCCTTCTTTATGGAGGCTACTTTCATCGCGGTCATGTTCTTTGGCTGGGACAAGGTGAGCAAGAAGTTTCACCTGGCATCTACCTGGCTGACGGGACTTGGTGCTACGATTTCGGCCTGGTGGATACTTGTGGCAAATGCATGGATGCAAAATCCGGTGGGGATGGAGTTCAATCCGGATACAGTGAGAAATGAGATGGTGGACTTTTGGGCAGTGGCTTTGTCGCCTACGGCGGTGAATAAGTTTTTCCATACGGTGTTGTCCGGCTGGGTGCTGGGTGCCGTGTTTGTGGTAGGTGTGGCGTGCTGGTTTCTGCTGAAGAAGCGGAATAAGAAGTTCGCATTGTTCAGCATAAAGATAGCTGCCTGGGTAGGTTTGGTTTCGGCCCTGCTCTCTGCATGGACGGGAGACGGTTCGGGCTATCAGGTGGCACAGACGCAGCCGATGAAGCTGGCTGCCATGGAAGGATATTATGAGGGGCAGCAGGGGGCCGGATTGGTTGCCATCGGTATGCTGAATCCTGAAAAAAAGACTTATAATGACGGACAGGATCCTTTCCTGTTCAGAATAGAGATACCAAAGATGCTTTCATTACTGGCGGAAAGGAAGTTGGAGGGATTCGTGCCCGGTATCACGGATCTTATTGAGGGTGGCTATCAGTTGAAGGATGGAACGCAGGCACTTTCTGCCGAGGAGAAGATAGAACGCGGGAAAACAGCGATTGGTGCGCTGGCTGCTTATCGTGCCGCACAGGCTGCGGATAACGATGCCGAAGCTGTGGAAGCTGCCAAGGTGTTGAAGGAAAATGTAGCTTATTTTGGTTATGGATATATTAAGGATGTAAATGACCTGGTGCCTAATGTGCCACTGACATTCTATGCATTTCGCGTGATGGTGATGTTGGGCGGATACTTTATACTATTCTTTATAGTTGTATTGTTCCTGGCATACAAGCGGGATTTGTCAAAAATGAAATGGATGCACTGGGTAGCTCTGCTGACTATTCCATTGGGCTATCTGGCCGGACAAGCCGGATGGGTGGTTGCCGAATGTGGGCGTCAGCCATGGGCCATACAGGATATGCTGCCTGTAAATGCAGCTATCTCAAAGTTGGATGTCGGCTCCGTGCAGACAACATTCTTCATCTTCCTGGTATTGTTTACCGTCATGCTGATAGCCGAAATCGGTATCTTGCTGAAAGCGATAAAGAAAGGACCGGAAAATGAGGATTAATTAAGACTTAATCTTTAATACTTAATACTTAAATTATATGACCTACGTTTTTCTACAACAATATTGGTGGTTCGTGGTATCATTGCTGGGAGCCCTTCTTGTATTCCTGCTGTTTGTGCAGGGTGGTAATTCGCTTATTTTCTGCCTGGGCAAGACGGAAGAGCACAGGAAAATGATGATTAACTCTACCGGTCGGAAGTGGGAGTTTACGTTCACTACGCTGGTAACGTTTGGTGGTGCGTTCTTTGCATCTTTCCCATTGTTTTATAGCACGAGTTTTGGTGGTGCGTACTGGCTTTGGATGATTATTCTGTTCAGTTTTGTGTTGCAGGCTGTCAGCTATGAGTTCCAGAGCAAGGCGGGAAATCTGCTGGGAAAGAATACATACCGTACATTCCTGGTGATTAATGGAGTAGTAGGTCCGGTGCTGCTGGGCGGTGCGGTGGCTACGTTTTTCACCGGTTCGGAGTTTTATATCGATAAGGGGAATATGACGAATACGGTGATGCCGGTTATCAGTCATTGGGCAAATGGTTGGCATGGTCTGGATGCGTTGACTAATCCATGGAATGTGGTGCTTGGGTTGGCGGTGTTCTTCCTGGCTCGTATTCTGGGAGCTCTTTACTTTATTAATAATATTGATGATAAAGATCTGGTGGCACGTAGCCGCCGTTCGTTGATAGGTAATTCCGTGCTGTTCCTGGTGTTCTTCCTGTCGTTTGTTATCCGCACGCTGTTGGCAGATGGATATGCGGTGAATCCGGAGACGGGTGAAGTCTTTATGGAACCATATAAGTATCTGACGAACTTTATCGAAATGCCGCTGGTATTGGTGCTGTTCCTGATAGGAGTGGTGCTGGTGCTGTTCGGTATAGGAAGGAGTTTGTTGAAGACAAAGTTTGATAAAGGTATCTGGTTTACGGGCATAGGTACGGTGCTGGCGGTACTTGCATTGTTGTTGGTTGCAGGATATAATAATACGGCTTATTATCCTTCTACCAATGATTTGCAGAGTTCACTGACGTTGGCAAACAGTTGCTCCAGCCAGTTTACGCTGAGAGTAATGTTCTATGTTTCCTTCCTGGTTCCGTTTGTTCTTGCGTATATCTTCTATGCTTGGAGAAGTATTGATATACATAAGATTAGTGAAAAGGAAATGAAAGGTGGAGGACATGCGTATTAGATAGTTACGAGTTACGGGCTACAAGCTACGAGTACTTTTCAGTGTGACAGCACAGCTACTCGTAGCTTGTAGCCCGTAACTCGTAACTATTTATAATGTACCTGTTGCATCCCGATCAGCCTGTCGTACCTTTCTCCAAAGGCCCGGTGGTAAACAAGGATCAGATATTCATTCTCTGTCTCATAGAAATTCCCCTCTGCCTGTGCAGTACTTCCTGCGGTGGTACCGGGAGCCACATATAAGTATTGATAATTATACGCTCCCTGTTTCAGCAATTGCGTGCATTCATAAGCATGCGCTTCTGCATTATACTTCAACCGGCTCTCTTCATTAAAATTATCATAAGTAAAAGCTCCTTGCAGATAGAAGTTCCCTTCAGTTAGCGGGTTCTCCCATAGCAAAGAGAAATGAACGAAGAAGTAATCTGCTTCCGTAGCATTATCTACCGCCTCGTCATATCGTATTACGAAGCGTCCGTTCTGATCCTGATCGTAACTGTAGTTTAGTAAGCGAGGCTCGTCCGGGCGGAGTGTGACATGATAGTAAGGAGCATGATAACGAATACTCTCCACACCTTGCGAAGCATAGCGGGTACTCACCATTTCAAAACGCCGGTACTCGTTTCCCGCAGGAAATATCAAGGCCCGGTTATGTTCGTAACGTAGCTGATCGGGACCAATATAGGAAGGGTGCAGATTCGTTACCCAGTTATCCGTACGATTATCTTGTAAGACGTGTACTTTGACTTCATTCTGCGGATTGCGGATAGGATATCCTTTATACTGAATACTAAAACTCACCTGCTGGTGCGTCTTATTCCGGTCTATCTCAGTGTCACTGCTGACTTGTGCCGATACGTTCACCTCCTTTTGCAATACCCGGAAGCAGGTAGTGAAAGCCGGCTTATTCTTTCCCTCCGCATCGTCATAAACCGTCAGACGGTAGTTACCCGAAAGTTTCAGTTGTACCTGGTCGTTAGGAAGTGTCAGACGGTAATGCGTGTAGGGCAGGGTAGTATTGACGGAAATATCATGATCTTCTATCGGATTGTCATTGAAACCGTCCAGATATTCTGTTTCGGAAAGATCCGAAGGTGTCCAGTCCGCATTGCAGTGTGTGAGGATGTACTGGTAGCGGTGGTAATCGTGAGTCAGGTGGTCGAAAGATATTTCTACAGTTTCATTCTCTCCCAGCCGGATGACGGAAGGAGACATATAATCATTGTTGGCAATGACCTGCACTGTATGTATATGCTGATTATAAACTTCCGTACGCTGGGCATGCACCCCGCAACAGATGATACAAATCAAGAATAGCGACAAGACTTTTTTCATTCCTTACCATATTAAGCATACAAATATACACAGATTATTTCTTTTTCTTCTTCTCAGTCTTCTGCTTCTTGACTTCTTTCTTTTCTACCGGAGGGAATTTGGGAACCAATTTCATCAATCTCAGGATTTGCGACTGTCTCCGCAGAATGTAAGCTGATGGATGCGCCGAATCAAAACGTATCGGATTGGGGAGTGTTGCCGCTATCAATGCACATTGTCCCGCAGTCAGTTTGGCGGCAGTGGTATGGAACTTATATTTGGCGGCAGCTTCTGCTCCATAAATACCTTGTCCCATTTCGATGGAGTTGAGATAAACTTCCATAATCCGTTCTTTCGACCAGCATAGTTCTATCAACCAGGTGAAATAAACTTCGAATCCCTTTCGTACCCATGAGGATTGCGGCCAAAGGAATACATTCTTTGCGGTCTGTTGGCTAATAGTACTGGCACCCCGTTTCCGTTTGCGGGTTTCATTCTCTTTCATGGCCTTTTTTATCTCTTCGAAATCGAAGCCGTTGTGGGTGGCAAAGCGATTATCTTCCGAAGCGATAACTGCCATCGGCAAGTGAGGGGAGATCTTATCGAAAGAAACCCAAGTATGATGCCATACCGGCTTTTCGCCTTTGAAGAGTTGCTGGGTACTGCGGATTACCATAAGGGGAGTGGTGTAAACAGGGATAAAGCGATACAGCACCACTGCCAGAATAGTGGAAATAAAGAAAAAGAGTATCAGGTTGCGGACTATCCGCAAGACTTTCTTTATACTCATTGTCGTGATTTTTAATGTTAAAAAGCTACGAGTTACAAAAAGCTACAAGCTACGAGTTACAAGCTACAGGTGCCTTTCGGACTGATAGCGTGGCAACTTGTAGCTCGTAGCTTGTAACTCGTAGCTAATAGAGCTTACTTGCCTGCTTCTGCATTCTTAATCATCTGCTCGCTGGCGTACATGTAAATATCTACGCGGCGATTCTGGCTGGCTGACATGCTGTCGTCATACTGATTGTAGCCTACGCCTTCCACCTTCTTGAACTGTGAAGGAGACACACCGCAATCTTGCAGATAATTCTCTACGGTATATGCACGGTCTTTTGAAACTTTCATGTTAGCTTCATACGTACCTACTTTATCCGTATGGCCTACGATTGCAATATCTGTTGTAGGGTCTTCTTTCAATATCTGGGCCAGTTCACGCAGAGAAGACTTGGAAGTATTGCTCAATGTAGATGAATTGAAACCAAACAGGATACCTGATTCAAAAGTCACCTTTACAGCGGCAAGACCATTGGTATCTGTTACTTTCTCTACCTGTGCGCCTTCAATCTTGGCAGCTTCGGCAGCCTTCTTATCCATCTTATGACCGATGGCAACACCTGCACCCGTACCTACTGCTGCACCTACTGCTGCACCAATAGCCGCACCCTTACCTTTACCGATCAATCCACCGATAATGGCACCGGCAGCAGCGCCCGATCCACCACCTATCACACCACCTTTGGCAGTGTTATTCATTGTGCTGCAACTTCCTAATAATATAGCACCGCTCAATAGCAGTACACTAATCTTAATCTTTTTCATACTTTATTCTTTTAAAATGTTACTATGTTTATAATGCAAAGTTAGTTATATAACAATTCTATTGTTATTATGTTTAGGTCTTTTGTTCTGCATTTTTAGAGTATTTTTCTCTTTATCAATATAAACCACGAGGTAAGGATAATTCCTTTGGCAATAGTTGTTGCGCTTACAGCCCACCATATGGCGTCTACGCCCATTCCCATGTGTACCAGGAACAGTGCTACGGGAATACGCATATAGTTGCATGATATACTGATGATGGCAGGAGGAATCGTTCTTCCTAATCCGTAGAAGACCCCTTGCATGGTGATTTCCAGCATCATGAAGAGTTGTGAATAACCGTCTATGCGCAGGAAGTCACCACCTACGCGAAATGCTTCCGGTTCGGGTACGAAAATAGAGAATACCTCGCTTCCGAAAAAGATAAACAGCAGCGAACATAGTGTACCGAATATGGACGTCATCCATAATGTAGTGTACCAGGCTTTCTTTACCCTCGACTTCTCTCCGGCGGCATAGTTTTGTGCAATGAAAGTGCTTAGTCCGGTAGAGAAGCCTTGTGAAGTATTCCAGGTGATGGCTTCTATTTGTCCTCCGGTGGTAAAGGCCATAAGACCAATGTGTCCACCTTGTTCCGAAGCTGTACGTGAAAGGAACATATTGACAAAAGCGAACAAAGTATTCAGTGTGGCAACCGGAAGTCCCAACTTGAATATACGTCGGGTATACTTCTTCTTGAGACGTGTCAGGAAGGGAAATCCACCTAACAGATCGTCCTTATAGCGTAGCTTATAGATGAATATACCGAATACCGTAGCCTCGGCCAACCATGTGGCAAGTGCTGCACCTACCGTTCCCCAGCCGAAACCGAAGATGAAAAGCGGATCGAGTATGATATTCATAATCAATCCTGTGCCGCTGATATAGAAGGGTGTTTTGCTTCGTCCTGCCGCATTGTATATTCCGGTGAAGGCTGCGGACAGAAACACGAACGGTAGTCCTGTTGAGACAATACGCAAGTAAGTCACGGCATTTTCCGTGATATGCTCTTTCAGCTCGAATATACGCAGGATGGGATTGGCAAACAAGAATAACAAAGCAGCCCAGCAGATGGAGATGAGCAAGGCAATACTGATGTTGTGCGAAGCGAACTGTCGGGCATCCTGTTCGTTGCGTGCACCTATGGATTGTCCTACGCTGACTTCCGAACCTACTTTATTTAGCAAGGCTATGGAGCCGGACATCCACGTCAATATTCCCACTGCACCAACGGCGGCAACAGCTTCACTACCTATACGGCCTACCCATGCCATATCCGTCAGGCTGTATGCCATCTGGATGAACGAGGTAGCCATAATGGGCATCGCCAGATTGAATAGTTGGCGGTTAATGGGACCTTTAGTCAGATTCTTTGTTCCTTGCATTCTTTACAGTCTCTAAATTTCGGGCTGCAAATTTACGGATTATTTGTTAATAACCACGCTGCCGGTTGCTTTTCTGTCTATATCGTCCTTGCAGGTACGGACCGGATACCTATTTGATATGTTGCAATTGCAATATATATATCTTTTTATCTTTAAACTTTCTTGTGAATGAACTCTCCGTCAATCCAGTAAGTGGCATGGTTTGCTGTAAATTTCAGTATTACATAGTTGGGATCAGTCGGTCCGCCGGGAAAATGATTGATGAACCAGTCTTGCCAAAGCTCTTGTTTTACATTTTGGTCTGTGATTACTTCCACATCACCTGTCATGCAAACACTGTTTCCCTGTGCATGGAAGCATAGGCCGCCTTTCGGATTCTTGCGGAAATCCTCGGTCTTCATGGAGTCGCTTCCGGTTGACATCCATACTGTTGAAATGTCTTCGGACTTAACCATACTCATAGGTACGGGGCGTGGATATCCTTCTTCATTTACTGAGGTCAGAACGACTACTTCACTTTTGCGCAACATTTGTGCGGCTTTTTCTCTCATTGTTTCCATAATGCAGAATTTGTTTTGTTAATTGAATGGTGCAAATATAGGTAGTCGGAGATATTCCTGCATTGTACAAAAACGACATTTATGCTTCTACATAAGTCAGTGTGACATCTTCTTCTGTCAGAGGAATAGAAAGGAAAGAGTAGGGAGTATTGCCGGATAACCTTTTAATTTCTCTTGAGAGGTGCGGCACGTCATAATAGCCTGCGTGGACAGCAGTAGAGAGCAGATTGTCACTGGTAGTGCCCCTTAATAAATCCACCGCGTTCTTGAATTTCATGATTCTGCTGTATATTTTCGGGGTATAACCTGTGTTCATCTTGAATTTGCGTTCAAATTGTCGCTGACACAGACAGATATCCTCCATCAATGACTGCACGGGCAGTTTTCCCTGATGCCGGTTAATCTGTTTTATTGCAAATACAATCTGCGGATCTGTCGGCAAATCGTGTTTATAAAGAGATTTGATAAATAATTCTTCTATGATCTTTACCCTATTTTCTAAACAGTCTTCTTCGCATAACCTTTCTGCAAAAGAAGTATCGAAAAAGCAGGTTACTTCGTCTGCACTGATTCTCAGGTTAGTCAGTTCATGCAGTGGCAGACGGATAAAACGGGATAATCCGCAAGGTAGGAAGCGAACCCCTAACATGTGAACCGTTTCCGCATACGCTACCAATTCCGAATAGCTATTCATCGGACCTATAAAATAAGTACGATAAGGTTTCATGGTCAGACTGCCATTCACCGCTTGTGTTGCTTCCCCAAGGGTGAAGATAAAGTCTGTACATCCATCAGGAAGTATGTTGATACGCATTCCGTACTCCGGATTCCCTTTGAATTCCCAATACTTGTCTATATAGGGAGAGAGTAGTGCGCAGGGTTGGTATTCTTTATACATAAATTTAAAAGGATATCATGTACAAAGGTAATCATTGGTAAGTTACATTCCTCATTTTTCCATTTCTTTTTCCAGCCGTTTACTTGGAATGACCCATAGGCAAGCCATTAGAAAGTAGAAAAAGATCGAAATCCATACACAGACAAACGCAAGTGGTATGGCGCTGAAATAAATAACAATAGATAGTTTCTCTTTCATACCTCCGCCATGAAATTTCCGTAGAGGAAAGTCTTCCCCATGATAGCGGATTAAGGTATTCTCAAATATGCGGAAAGCGATGGCGCACATCAATAATACTCCTCCATAGAATGCCACAGGCACGGGTGACAAGTGATTCTTGCCAATCCAGTTTGTTGTTAACGGTATCAGCGACAGCCAGAAAAGCAAATGCAGGTTTGCCCACAAAATCGTACCGTTGATACGACGGGTAACCTGCATAATGTGGTGATGGTTGATCCAGTAGATACCGACATAGATGTAACTGAGTACATAGCTCATGAATACCGGAACCTGCGGGAGTAATGCTTTTAACGTCACATCCTCCGGCGTATCCATACCCAATACCATGATAGTGATGATGATAGCCAGTACTCCATCACTGAATGCTTCTAATCTCCCTTTATTCATATTCCCTTATGTTATATATCTGAATATACAACAAAGATGGGGCGATTTCGTTTTCCCGATTTGGCTATTTTTCTTCCGGTATATCCAGTTCTCCCTGGAAACTGATGGACTGACGGTTCTGCATATTCACGAATATCGTAGATGATCCGTTACTGAAAACGTCTATACTGAAATCGAACTTATCCTCCTCACTTCGTGCCGAGAACTTTATCTTGGCTGTTTCCTTCTTATCCCGCTCCAACTTATAGTCAGTGAGTGGAGCTTTGAAGTTTAGCCCTTCTCCACCGCCATAAGGAATAGAGTAAGCACGCCCATAGTAAGGCAGATAAGATATAACGGAATCATTTCTTATTTCCACAGAGTACGGTGAAGTTAGTGTAACAGACCGTCCTCGTGCAGGAAGAGCTCTGTTTACATTTATTTTATACTTCCCGGATGTGACCAGCTTTTCAACGGCCTGCTTCTTTAGTTCTTTTTTCTCTTTCTTAGTTTGTGCCGAAAGAGTAGGCATACTCATTGCAGTTATCAGCAATAAGGAGAAAATAATTCGAATCGTTTTCATACTATACTTTTTTATCGGTTATGTATATGAGTAACAATCAATTTTCCTTCTCAATACCCAGCAAATTCATCAAGTGAAAAAGAATATATTGCTTCCACTCCAGCATAAAAACCGAAAAATCGGTAGTATCTTTCAGGAATATGCTGGTGATCAAATTTTTTGTAATCAAAGGAAAAGTAAGCAAACCATAGAAAGTTATGAATACTGTATGTATGGGTACTTTCTTTAGTCTGCCTGTTTCCATTTCCATGAGCAGTCGTTCCTTTATTATCAGGAACGTTCTTTCAAACTGCATTTCCTTAGCTGCATCAAGCAGGTGGTTGACATCGCGCTGTATTTCCCCGCATATAAACTTTGGAATGTCAGGGTTTTCGGTGAAGAGTGATATATACTTATCCAATATAAGACTTACGCGATCTATGAACGGAAGTTCCTGCTGTATTATTTCCTGTACTTTCGGTAATAGCGACATCACTATCGAACCGAATACAGCCTGAAACATTCTGTCTTTTGTCCTGAAATAGTAGTGTAGGGTAGGACGGTTTATTCCTACTTTTGCGGCAATATCACTCATGCTGGTTTCAACGAAGCCTTTTTCTATAAAAAGCTGTTTCGCTGTTTCAATTATTTGATATTCCAACTCATTGTTTTCTGTAGCTCCCATGGTCTTATTTATTTTATGTTATCAACAAAAAGTAACAGGCGATTGGTGATATTCACATCGCTGACGCTACTGTCAAAATCTAAAGATAATATATTTATCTGAGGGTAGACAGACTTTATGCGTTTTTCTATTCCCTTTTCCACAATATGGTTAGCTATACACCCGAATGGTTGCAAACTGATGACATGATTGATACCCTGACTGGCAAAAGACGACATCTCTCCGGCAATCAGCCAGCCTTCACCGAACTGCGTGTTCAGCGAGATAACCTGCTTGGCTTTTTCCGCTTTCTCGTAAATATTTTCAAAGGGTTGAAAGTACAGGAAGGCTTTTCCTATCTTATTGATTTTATCAATCTGTTTCTGAACTTTTCCATAAAGCCAGTCGATAGCGAAATCAGGAATATATTTCTTTTTTATATGGCTATCCTGATTTACTTTCATATTGACGAAACTTTGCATGAAAAAGTCTGTCATTAATGGAGGAACCACCTCTATACCTCTGTCTATGAGCCATGTGGTGATATCTTTTTGTGCAAAAGGATTGAACTTTAGGAAGATTTCTCCTACCACACCCACCTTAGGGCATGATTTTTGCTGACAGATCTGATTGAATTCGTCAACTGCCAGAGATAAATAACTGAGCAAATCTTCCGGTCTGTTTTTCAGGATAAGAGGCTTTGCCGCTTCCAGGTACATATCTTTTAATTTAGCTGCCTGTCCCGGCTTTTTCTCACGGACAACGGCGGCGTAATAGAATTTAGCTATGCAGTCGCTGTATAGAACAACGGCAAGCGCTATTGGCAATACTTTCAGCCAATTTACTTTGAAGCCCGGTTGCTGATTATCTATTCCGCTGCCGAATGCTATCGACAGAATGGGAGTATGAGTGTATCCGTTTTCTATCAATGCTTTTTTTATTAAAGAGATGTAGTTGCTGGCACGGCATTGCCCTCCCGTCTGCGTAATGGCTACACAAGTGTTGTCCGGGTCATATCGTCCTTCCTTAAAAGCTTTCACGATGTCACCCACAATCAGTGTAGCCGGGTAGCAAACTTCATTGTTGGAATACTTCAAACCCCAGTCGCACGAACATTCATCGCTTATGGGCAGAGTTTCCATTTCATATCCTGCCACTTTAAAAATGGAAGGAAAAAGTAATATCGGAGCAACAATATCACATCCGTGTGCAAGTGTAACGATGGTTTGCACCGTTACAGCATGGAAAATAGAAGCCGCGATATCTTCTTTCGGTATATTCTTGGCTGTCAGATTCTGAATATCCGTCTTACAGAATACACCACATCGGGAAGCTATCGGATGCACTCGTGTTGCCCGGAGAGCTAGTCCGTTCAGTTCATCCATTGATACTCCCAATAATATGGCCATCTGATCGATAAATGCCCCTGTTCCTCTGGCACAGTTTCCGTTCATCCGTAAATCGGTGGCTTGATTATTCTGGAAGAAGACGACTTTGGCATCTTCTCCTCCGATGTCGATCATGGAAGATATTCCGGGATGATTCTGCCGGTTTAGTGGAGATTGAAATTGCTATCAAAAAGAAAAAGCCTCTGACTTGCAGAGGCTTTTTCTTTTCTGTGATCCAGCTGGGGCTCGAACCCAGGACCCCAACATTAAAAGTGTTGTGCTCTACCTGCTGAGCTACTGAATCAATCCTTTATTGCTGTTAAGCGGGCGCAAAGATAGAGACATTTTTTGAAAATGCAAAAGAATATCTCTTTTTTTGTTATCTTTGCCCGATATTCATCGAATGAGAATAGCATATACATTATTAATATAATACACTTAAAAACTTTATGGCAACAGTTGACGATAAAAAGATTATCTTTTCTATGGTAGGGCTGAACAAGACCATTCAACAGAACAACAAGCAGGTGCTGAAGAACATCTACCTTTCGTTCTTTTATGGTGCAAAGATTGGCATCATCGGTCTGAATGGCTCCGGTAAATCTACCTTGCTGAAGATTATCGCCGGGTTGGACAAGTCTTATCAGGGCGAAGTGGTGTTTTCACCGGGTTACTCAGTGGGCTATCTGGCTCAGGAACCTTACCTGGATCCTACGAAAACCGTAAAAGAAATTGTTATGGAAGGCGTACAACCCATTGTGGATGCACTCGCTGAGTACGAAGAGATTAACCAGAAATTCGGTCTGCCGGAGTATTACGAGGATGCCGACAAGATGGATAAGCTTTTTGCCCGTCAGGGAGAACTTCAGGATATCATCGATGCAACTGATGCTTGGAATCTCGACAGTAAACTGGAACGCGCTATGGATGCCCTCCGTTGTCCGCCCGAAGACGCAACTGTAGACCATCTTTCGGGAGGTGAGCGTCGCCGTGTGGCACTTTGCCGCTTACTGTTGCAGAAGCCCGATATACTGTTGCTGGACGAACCTACCAACCACCTTGACGCTGAATCCATCGATTGGCTGGAACAACATTTGCAGCAATATGAAGGTACGGTGATTGCTGTAACCCACGACCGTTACTTCCTCGACCATGTGGCAGGTTGGATTCTTGAGCTCGACCGTGGCGAAGGTATCCCCTGGAAAGGTAACTATTCCAGCTGGTTGGAACAAAAGACCAAGCGCATGGAAATGGAAGAGAAAACCGCCAGCAAGCGTCGCAAGACATTGGAACGCGAGTTGGACTGGGTGCGTATGGCTCCTAAAGCACGTCAGGCGAAAGGTAAGGCACGTTTGAATTCTTACGATAAACTGATGAATGAAGATATCAAGGAGAAAGAAGAAAAACTTGAAATCTTTATCCCTAATGGTCCGCGCCTTGGAAATAAGGTTATCGAAGCGAAACATGTGGCAAAGGCCTATGGTGATAAACTTCTGTTTGATGATCTTAACTTCATGCTTCCACCCAACGGCATTGTGGGTGTAATCGGTCCTAACGGTGCGGGTAAAACAACGCTGTTCAGGTTGATTATGGGGCTGGAAACGGTAGATAAAGGTGAGTTTGAAGTAGGAGAGACCGTAAAGGTAGCTTATGTCGACCAGCAACACAGCGATATTGACCCGAACAAGAGCGTGTACCAGGTTATTTCCGGTGGCACGGAACTGATTCGTATGGGTGGACGTGATATCAATGCACGTGCCTACTTGTCACGTTTCAACTTCTCCGGTGGAGATCAGGAGAAGCTTTGCGGTGTACTTTCGGGGGGTGAACGTAACCGTCTGCATCTTGCTATGGCTCTGAAGGAAGAGGGTAACGTGTTGTTACTGGACGAACCTACCAATGACATTGACGTGAACACACTTCGCGCTCTTGAAGAAGGTCTTGAAGATTTCGCCGGATGTGCTGTAATTATCAGTCACGACCGTTGGTTCCTCGACCGTATTTGCACTCATATACTTGCGTTCGAAGGTGACTCCAATGTCTTCTATTTCGAAGGCTCTTATTCAGAATATGAGGAAAATAAACAGAAACGTTTAGGGAAAGAAGAACCTACCCGTGTACGTTATAGAAAGCTTATGAATGACTGATAACAGTGAGAATCTGATAGCATAACTAATATTTTTATGACAAATAGAAAGCTCTACAAAAAACTTGTAGAGCTTTTTTGTTATAAAAAGTTTCAATAACTCCTATATACCCTAAAATTTTGTAGCAGAAATGTAATACAAATCTAAATCTTATTAATTATATTTGCGTCTTAAAACAGTATTTAATACTTAATTAACATTCGTAATTAACACATTTAATTAACAAAAAACAGAAGTATGAAAAAACATCTAATTCATTTCCTGTTGGTGGCTGTGCTGTCTGTATGCAGTGCTGCGGCATTTGCCCAGACTACAGTGAGGGGGCAGCTTGTTGACTCGGAAACAGGCGAACCTTTGGTGGGAGCTGCCGTTATGATAGAAGGCACTTCACAGGGTACGGTGACTGACATTGATGGTTATTTTAAGCAAAGTGTTGCTCAGGGTGGAACCTTGTTGTTCAAGTACGTAGGTTTCAAAGACCTCAAGAAGAAGATTACGCAGAAGGGTGCTTCTGTTGATTTGGGTGCTATTCAAATGGAGCCGGATGCAGTGGTGTTAAAGGACGTGGTGATAACTTCGTCTGTGGCAGTAGCCCGTAAGACTCCGGTGGCTGTATCTACTGTTAATCCCATATCTATTGAGGATAAGATTGGTTCGCAGGAGTTGCCACAGATCTTGAAGTCAACACCAGGTGTTTATGCCTCCAATGAAGGTGGTGGTTATGGTGACTCTAACATAAAGATTCGTGGCTTTAAGTCGGAATATGTGGCTATGATGATTAATGGTGTGCCTATGAACGGTATGGAGAACCAGAAAGTGTATATGAGTAACTGGGGTGGTCTGATTGACGTGGCTAGCAGTATTCAAATACAGCGCGGACTCGGTGCCAGCAAGGTTTCTACTCCTTCGGTGGGTGGTTCGCAAAACATTATCACCAAGACCACTGATGCCAAGATGGGTGGATTTATTTCTTATGGCATGGGTAACGATGGCTACAATAAGGTGATGTTTAGTGTATCTTCAGGGCTTACAAAAGATGGCTGGGCCTTTACTTTGTTAGGTGCCAGAGATTCGCGCGACGGTTATATTCAAGGTACAGAATCTGAAGCCTACACTTGGTTTATGAGTGTGGCAAAGCGTTTCAACGATAATCATCAGCTTTCATTTACCGCTTTTGGTGCACCTCAGTGGCATAATCAGCGTAGCATGCCGAACGGGCTGAGTATTAAGGAATATCAGCGTGTGAAACAATGGATGGGTGAAGAGAGCCCTTATCGTTATAACTCTACTTTTGGTTATCGCAACGGTCAAGTGATGAACTCTTCACGCAACGAGTATCACAAACCTCAGATGTCGCTCAACCACTTGTGGCAGATTGACCATAAGTCAAGCCTCAGTACGGCTGCTTATATGTCTATCGGTACGGGTGCAGGTTATAGTGGTACAGGTGTGACAGGTTACAGCAGCTCTTGGTATGGTACGGGCAGTGATGGTACGGTGAATACTCAGTTCCGCTGTCCTGACGGTACATTCGATTACGATGCTGTGGATAAACTCAATGCTGATAACTATACTAATCCGGTGAACGTAAGCGGTATGCCCAATTATAATGGTTCGCTGATGATTATGAACAAAGCTTCGAACGACCACTTCTGGACAGGTTTGATTTCTACCTATACTACCAAGCTTGGCGATTACTTTGATTTCTATGGTGGTATTGACTTCCGTTACTATAAAGGATTGCACAAGAATGTGATTACTGACCTTTTCGGAGGGCAGTATTATGTGGACTCTTATAACCGTAAAACAGTATTGGCTGAGAATAGCCAAAACGGTGGCGTTGCTTCTTGGGTAAATCAGAAGTTAGGCGTTGGTGATGTGATTCGCCGCGATTACGATGGTTTTGTGATGTACGAAGGTGGTTTTGCCCAGTTGGAATATAATAAAGATAAAGTAAGTGCTTTTGTATCGGGTGGTCTTACCAACACCAGCTATTGGCGTAAAGACCGTTTCTACTATAGTGGTGACAAGCAGGTATCTTCGAAGAAACATTATTTGGGTGGAAACGTGAAAGCGGGTTTGAACTATAACCTCGATGAATACAATAATGTATTCTTCAATACCGGATTCATCAGTCGCGCTCCTATTTTTGATAATACTTTTATCAATTCTCAGAGTTCGCACGAACGCAATCCCGATGCCAAGAACGAGAAGGTTTATTCTTTTGAATTAGGTTATGGATATCGTAGCCATTATTTTACAGCTAATGTGAATGCTTACTATACCATGTGGAAAGACAAAGCTTTGTATGATACCGGATCTTATGAAGATGAGAATGGAGCTTCTCAACGCTGGACTATGAACATGAGCGGTGCGCAGGCAAACCACATGGGTGTGGAGCTTGACTTCACAGCTAAACCTTTCCGTTGGATGGAAGTTAACGGTATGTTTTCTTGGGGAGACTGGCGCTGGAGCGGTACGGCAAAGGGTTTCATGATGAATACTGAAGGACAGATTATGGCGAGCGGCCGTGGTGAGATTGCTACAGATATGAGCAATGTGGACCAGTATAAGTATACTATCAAGATGGACGATGTGCAGGTAGGCGGTTCTGCTCAGACCACAGCCGCTTTAGGATTGACATTCCGTCCGCTGAAAGGCTTGCGCCTCAATGCCGACTGGAACTTCTTTGCGCGCAACTATGCTGATTATGATATTGATGCGAGTCAGGCTACACAGAAAGAGCCTTATGTGGTGGAGAAACCTTGGGAGATTCCTTCGTGGAGTACATTTGATGTTAGTGCGGGATATACCTTTGATTTGGGTAAGATACGTGCTACATTGAGCGGCAATGTAAACAACCTGTTCAATCAGGAGTATATAGCCGATGCCCGCGATGGAAGCAATCACGATTGGGAGACTGCCACACGCGTGATTTATGGTTGGGGACGTACTTATAGTGTAAAACTGAAGTTTAATTTCTAAGTGAACATATTTATGAAGAAACATATATTATTAGGAATCGCATTGGCTTCACTGTTTACGCTCGGAGCCTGCGACTACAACGAGGATAATTTCCCCGGATTTGACGAGAAAGAAACCATCACAGATGTTCGTACGGATACTCTCGTGCTGACTGATGCCCATTATGGCAAAATAGCCTCTATGCCGAAGAATCAGGGGCTGGCTCTCTCCAAGGACCCGGAGAATCAAACCTATCTTACAGCGTTGAACCAGCTGGGCAAGACCAAGATGTTTACCGACATGGTAGCTCCCGAGGATTATCTGCCCGCATTTGTAGATTCGCTTTATGCTTATCTGTCGGATAATTCAAAGATTTTGGTACGGTATAATGTCGGTAAGGAGCAGCCCGAATATCTCTCCAAGATAAATGAGGCCGAGAATTTTGACCTTACTTCCGCTAATTATGCCACAGTATGGGGCGAGAGTATGGTGGTAAAATACCTCACCCCCTCTACACTGAAGAAAATTCCCGCTTTGCTAAAAGAAGGTGTCAAGAGTCCCAAGGAGGGTGATGTACGTCAAGTAAATTATGCTTGGTCGGAAACCGAACCTAGTACAGGCGGCGGAGAATTACCTGAAACAATTGATAAAATATCGGATGCTTTGGCCGAAGCCGGGGATTATAAGGTGCAGGGTACTGTAATAGCAACCTATACACGCGGATTCTTGTTGAGCGATGACAGTGGACAAATATTGGTTTATCTTAATGTGAAGCCGAATTATACGGTGGGCGATATTGTGACCGTAGAAGGAACTACTAGTAAGTATGCCAATGTAATGCAGTTTGGTAACACTTCCGTTGTGACAAGATTGGGTCGTGCTGATTCATTCAGTTATCCGGAACCTAAAGAATACACAGGAGCACAACTGGATGCTTATGTAGCAAATGTCGATGGATTCCATTATGCCAAAATTGTAGGCGAATTGGTCATTGATGGTAACTATATAAATTTGAATGTGGCTGGAGCCACTAAGCAAGGATCTGTTTCATATCCGTTTGATGGTGTGGTCGATAAGTCTTTGAGCGGAAAACAGGTGGAAGTAATTGGCTATCTGATTGGTGCAACCAGCCGTTATAATGTTATGGCAACATCGATTGAACCGGTAGATGCTACGAGCACTTTCTCCCCGATAGGTGAGGTTGCATTTGCCAAACCTGGCGAATATGCTGTAAAAGGACAAGTGATAGCCAAGTACCAGCGTGGATTCTTGTTGAGTGACGGTTCCGGAACAATTCTGGTATTTGACAAAAACGGGTTTGAATTCGTACCTGGTGACATTGTAAAGGTATCTGGCCAAGTTACTAATTTTTCTGGATTTAATCAGTTTGGGACAACACCTGTATGCGAAAAATTGTCGGATGGTGCAGCTAAAGCTCCGGCAGCTTTGAGTCTGGATGTTGCTGCAATGGAAGAGTATCTTACCGCGCCTTATATCGCTTATGTGGAATATACCGGCAAGCTGAGTATATCAGGTACTTATTATAATGTAATCATTTCGGGTACGGATAAGTGCCAGGGCAGTATTCAATATCCTATTGATGGAGTTGTTGACCAATCACTTAATGGTAAGCAAGTGACGGTAGAAGGTTATACATTAGGCGTAAGTGGCGGTAAGTATATTAATACTATGGCGGTCAAAGTGAGCGAAGCCACTACTACTAAGGCTATTTCTCGTGCTGTTACCCGTGCTTCGGACGTGAAGCCCAATGCTGCCGCTCTCTATCGGTACGATGGTTCGGCTTGGACGGCATACGAAGAAAGTGCAAGTATCGGCATTAGCGTGATGCAACCCGCCGATTATGTTGCTACCGGTTCGGATTATTTGAGCAATGCCGATGCCGTATTGCCTGTTTATTTGAAGAATGCGTTCCCCTATGCACAGAGTGGTGATACCAAGGCGGTGGCTTATTTCGGTAATAAGGACTATAAGGTGATGGCTGATGAATATGGTTTCGACGGTACTGCATGGGTGAAGAAGAACACCGAAACGGAAATTGCTGAAATGGCATTTTTGAAGACTGCCGGCAGTTGGGTGGAAGCCAAAGAGTACTACAGCAACGACTTTGCCGGTGTAGTTCACAACGGTGCTCATAAGGTGGAAGTGGAGCTCGATGGTATGTCTTACGTATGGAGTGATGGCGCAGGCTATACCCGCATTAAGGCAAGCGGATACTATCAGCGCAATCGTGATACGGAGTCTTGGCTTGTTACCGGTGAGATAGACCTTACCGAGGCTATTGCTCCGCAGGTGGTGTTCATGGCTTCAGCGGATTATTTGTCTGGAGGAAAGATTGAAAATGCCGTATCTGTACATGTGTCTGAGGATTATATTCCTTCTACTTCTGATAAAAGAGAAGAGCAGATTGCTGCATTGAAGGCTGCGACGTGGAGCGACCCGTTGTCTTTCGAGTGGCCTACAAGCACTAAAGAGATTGAAATGCATTCTTCTATGGCCGACTATGTGGGCAAGAAGGTATATGTAGCATTCCGCTATGTAAGTACTAGCGAACCCGGATTTGCTCCTACATTCTACATGAGAAACTTTGTGGTGAAGGAATAATTCCTGAGAGAATACAATAGACAATGTGGTAATGAACTTAGATGATCATTACCACATTTGCTTTCTTAATACTATTAAATCAAAAAGAGAAACAAAGATGAAACAACTATCTTACCTATTTCTTTTGCTGGCTGGTCTTTGGCTGGCAGGTTGTGATGATTCTTCAGACGCTTCGCTCATTCCCGAGATAATACCTACTGAGCAAGGTTCTGACACTTACGTGATGAAAGGCTACGAGTCGACTGGTAATGGCTTCAACGTTTATAAACCTGAGGCTATCGGTACTCCTTTCTATATTAAGTCCAAGGCTTTTACTGGTCGTAACTATGCGTTTGCTCCTGTCAGTGGTGAATCGCTCGAAGGGCTTACTACCGTTCCGGCTGCCAATGCTTTCAGCGAAAATGCTGAAGTGAAACCTGCTACTTGCTATTGGGTGCGTTTCAATCGTTACAACCATTATCAAATGGGAAAGCTTCGCGTGGCCTATATTAACGGCAACGAAGTGGGCATAGAGTATGTGGCCGCTGATGATGTGGACGTGAACAATGCCAACGTTGCTAATGGTAATAAGGCAGACAAACTCGAAATTCCAGCTCTCAATGCTGCCAATCAGTATATCGAATATTATGCTAGTGTATCCGATGAAGAGGGTGCCGAGCAGGTGCTTAACTTCTCTTTAGAGTATATTGCTTCTAAGAAGCATTCGGCTTGGGTGGCATTCGATTTTGATCCCATTACTTCGCAAGACAATGTTAAACGTACCAACGAGTGGGAACAAGACGATCCTAATATAGACAACAGCGTGGAGGTGACCGAATCCATGCACAAGAGTGACGGCTATGACAAAGGACACATCTGTGCCAGTGAAGACCGTGTGTACAGTACGAGCGCTAATAAGCAGACGTTCTATTACAGTAACATTTCACCACAGATAGGAAGTTTTAATCAGAAGTATTGGGCCGCTTTGGAGAAACAGGTACAGACTTGGGGACGCTCTACCGGCAATGGCGTGTATGATAAGCTTTATGTGGTGAAAGGCGGTACTACCGACCGTTTACTCACTAACTTCACTGGTGTGAAGAAAGCCAATGACGGACTTTATCCTACTACAAATGCCGAGGGGCTGACTCCTGGTGGTTTGATTTGTCCCAGTTATTACTACATGGCTCTGTTGAGTGAGAAGGCAGGCGTTTATCATGCTATCGCTTTCTTTGTTCCTCATTCAGAGTTATTGCCAGATAATCCCGGAAAAAATGAGTTTATGGTTTATGCTGTTTCCATTGAAAGTTTGGAGTATGAGACAGGCATTGACTTTTTCTGTAACTTGCCCAATGAGATAGAGAAAAAAGTTGAAGCTGTTTACAATGCCGAAGACTGGGTTTGGTAAAAGTGGGTGTGTCGAAACTCACCACAGATTACACGGATTGACACAGATTAAAATTAAATAGTTGATTATCAGGATGGATTATCTGTGAAAATCAGTGGAATCTGTGGTAAAAAAGACTTTTGACACACCTCCTTTTCTTTGTTACCATCTTTCCCCCTTCACTTCAAAGCACGGGCACGCCTTCGTCCATTCCATCGGCTCCACCTCTCCATTTCCATTCACATCCGGACTTAAATCCCGGTGTCCTACAACCCTTACTTCCGGATAATCCATCTTCAATGCCCTCACCAGCACCCGCAGAGAATGCCGTTGCCACTCAGTACGTGTATCTTTGGGTATTCCGTAGCAGTCCAGTCCGCCCTCGTAGCAGATGGCTATGCTGTTCGCATTGTAGCCCCGTGCATGTGCACCGGGCTTTTCAATGGAACGAAGGCTTTTGATGTCCCCGTTCAGGCGAATGTAATAATGATATCCCGCTTCGCTGAACCCTCGACGCAGATGGTCGGCAGTGAGCTGGGCTTCCGTGTAATGGCGGTCAGCGCGAGTGGCGGAACAGTGAATGACGATTAGATTTATTCTTCTCATATTACATTTTCCCCGTCATTGCATGTGCACTCAGCGCCCCCAATACAGCTGAGGCTATCGCAATTACCACTTTCAATATCGCATCCCAACTCATTTTCTTTTTCATATCAATATATCAGTTAGTTAGTTATTTATGGGAGTGTGTCAAAACTGAATAAAAGAAAGTTCTAATCTTTGTTTTGACACACCCTCGTTGTTTCTTTTCAATTTATCCCAGCGGATTTTCATCCAGTCCGCCTCCGCCACTTCCGCCGTTACCGTCGTCACCCGATCCGTTTCCGGCTTCTTTCTGTGCTTCCAGATAAGCTTGCAGGTCGATGAATTCGATTTTCTCTCCGGCACGGGTGGTCACCAGATCCACCTTGACGGAGGTGGAAGGACGGAAATTGATGTTTACCCGTTTGATTTTTTCTGCCGTACACTCCTTGCGTGTGGCAGAACCTTCACCCTCACAGCTGAGTGAGAATACACCGAAGTCCTTGATGTTTACCGATTGCCCGGCATACAGGCTCTCGCGCATAGTTTCTACAAAGTTAGTAATCACACTCTGTATGTCACCTTTGGAAAGTGAACTCACATTCCTTATCTTGTACGTCAGTACATCCAGCCCCACACTTTGTCCCAGTGTCACCAGACGGGGATAGAACATCTTTGCTGCATCCTTTTTGCTTGGATCGGCATACTCCTCTTTCTTGAAAAATACTCCCATAACATTTTAATTTTTAATTCTTGATTTTTCGGTTCTCCAACAAGCTTGTTTTGATAGGACAAAGATAGGGCAGCGGACAGGCACTTTTCGGACTTATCACGACTTACCGGAGCTTTTCAAGAGATAACAAGTGATTATCTGCAAGCAAAGTATAAAGGAGAAAATACTGCTTTTTTAGAAAGGGAATTATTATTATTTTATTACTGTATTTCTGCTCCGAAACCAATCCTAATCCGTTAATTATTAGTACCTTTATGGCATATAAACATAAATACTTACTGTATGGAAAAGAATGAAAAGGAAGATGAATTTGTATGCCGCACCTATGGCAAAAGCGAATTGGCACAACTCTACTGCCCGGATATTGAACCTAAGACCGCTGTGGCAAAACTGAACCAGTGGATTGCCCTGAAGCCCGGATTGAAGGAAGCATTGGCGAATACGGGGTTGAAACATTGCGCAAAGCAATATACGCCTGCGCAAGTGAGGCTCATTGTGGATGCACTGGGCGAACCCTAAAACAAGTGCATAAGAGTGGGCATTTGCCCTGTGCAATAAAATCAGTAGCCCTTGCAATAATTTTGTTATCCCTTGCGTAACTCGTATATTCTTACAAAAAAAAAGACGGAAATCTCCGTCTTTTTTTCTATTTTAGGGTTCATTAGGGTTCAAGGTTCACTATGAACCCTATCCGCCACGTGGCTATTTCCTCTTTTTGTAGTTATCCTCTTGTTTTACAATGAATTCCAAGTCTACTGCTTTTTTCAGCAAACGCTTGGCAGAAGATAGTGAGAGTCCACTTCTCTCAGCTTCTTGCATGAACTCCGAAAAGGTAAATGTATTTGTCAGATTCTGGATGATCCCTGTCAGCCGGTGATATTTGTGCATAGCCACGGGGGGATGTACGGTAGACGGTAACGCGGTGCTCATCAGCAAACTATGTTCGATAAGTGTGCGGGTGATGAGCATGGCCGTATTGAAATCTTCGTCCGTACAACAATACTCCTTGGCGAATTTGTAATCTTCCCATTTCCGGAAAACCGTCAGCAGGGCGGCAATGCGCATGGCAAACAGACCGTGACGGAAGACGATGCCGCCCGGAGCGTCTTTACCTTCCACAATGGCGCTGTTCAGTATTTCGGTGAACTGACGGGTATGTTCCTTCCACTGCTCAGCGGTGAAGGTGACTTGTGTGGGAAAATCCAGCAGATGCAGATGCATCTCAAGCAGCTGTTCTCCCAACTTGCGATAGTAGGAACGCAGGTCGGTCTGGCCCTCCATGGGAGCGCATGTTTCCCATATCCATTCCGCTTGACGGGTGTAGATGACGAAACGGCTGTAGAGTCCGTCTTCAAGCGAGGTGAAGAAGAGAATGAATTGCTCTTGCGTACCCGAGAGGTTGAGCGACAGTCGGGGCAGGCGAACAAGTATAGGATCACCGTCTACTTTGTAGGAAGAAGAAATCTCTTCGTGATGGAATGCCTTGCAAAGGATGTCGGTATACTTGCCATAGTCTTGTCCGATGGCAGAGGTTAGGGTACCGATTTCCGTACTGGTCATGCAGCAACCCAGCTCGCCACTGTCGCGCAGGTGTTCTATTAACCGGCTTTTGGAGATGGTGGGGGAGATTTTTACATAAATATACTTCGGTTCTTCCGGTTTCTGATTGATGTCGGCGCAGCGTTTCTCGCGGAATGCAATATGCTGCTCTTTTTCCCAAACCAACCGGGCTTTTTCAAACTCTTTTTTCTGTTTGCAACGCAGCCGGTCGTAATGTTCCTGAATGGCATCCATCAGATAAGAGGTGAAACCTATGGCGCCTTTTCCGGCTGCCGCGGATGCGGGGACGGCGGAAAAGAAATGTGTGGAGTATTCCGCATTCTTGTAGATGAAACGGGTGCCGGGCAGGCAGGCGCCGCAATTATTCAGGCTTCCCAAAAGCATGATGTCTTTTTCGCGAGGGTTGGATGCGTACTTGACGCACTCTTGCAGGAAGCGTGGCAAATGCAGGTAGACTTCCTCCGGAAAGTAGGGTACGGTGGAGCGTAATTCGTTATTATTTTCCAACAGAACGTCTTCATCTTCTGGTTCTCTCTCCTGACGGGGAGGGTTCATAGTGGACCTTGAACCCTGTGAACCCTGAAATGGGGGCTTTACAGAGGGTTGCTGTTTATTAACGAATTGATAGCCAGCCTGTACTCGTTTGCGAATGTCGTCCGCAGTGAAATCGGAGTTGGACCAGTGCTTCGAAAAAACAGAAATAATATTTTCTAATTCCTCTAAGGAAAAACCTTTACTGCGGGAAGCGCGTCCCAACTTCAGTGCAATGTCATTTCGTTCGCCACGCATGAAGGGGTTTCGATGCTCGAAATCGCTGACAAACTGTGCAAGGAATCCGGGAGCGACAGTTTGTGAAGCGCCTGCCGGTGCAGTTTGTGAAGTGCCTGCCAGGATGGTGGAAGATTGCTGTGAAGCGGGATTATTCCCCTCTGCGGGTGTTGCGTCGGAAGAAAGGGAGCGGAGTGTAACGTCCGGTGTTCCTGCTTCTTTTGCTGCAGCTTCGGGCAGACTGTAAGAGGTGGCAGTGGGGTTGTAGTATGCCTCAGGGTCCCAGGAGTAGAAGCAGGGGCGGGTGATGTCCTTGCACTTCTTGTCGCAGGGATGTTGTGCATATTGACTGATTTCAGCGGACACAGCGGCGTAGATAGCGCTGTATTGGTCGGGATTGTTGATGCTGATACACAGAAATGCTTTCAGACCTGTACCTGAAATGCTGCGGTGCAGACCTTTCATGTAGGGCAATTCTTTGAGAGATTTGAAAATCTCATCGGTGCGTTCGTTGGTGTCGTCCAAATCCACACTGGTGATGAGACTTAGTTGCACGAGTTGGCTGGCTGCATGCCCGCCCTGGCAGATGCCGGCGGGAATGATGCAGGGCATCTTACTCTTGATGGCTTGTGCTTCGGCTTCGTGTCCCGGTTGCTGCCGGAGTAGGCGGTGGCGGAGTACTTTTTCTTTGAACTCGTCGCTGCGCACTTTGTCGAGGTACTGCTTGATACTGATGGTTTGTGATTTCTTGTTCCGTACTCCGGTAAATTCGGAGACTAAATACTCGGGGGGCTGTGATTCTTTGGAAATAATTTCTTCCATGTTAAAAAAAATAATCTCTTTAATTGTTGTGAACAGACGCTTTGTTACGGCTGCACATCTGTAAAGGTACGAAAAAATAAATAAAAATAACTATGATGTTTGTACACTTTTACTTCTTTATGTATCTATAAAATAGAATCTTTGCTTTTTGAAAGTGTACAAAAAAGAAGTATGTTATTTATGTAACATTAACATGCGGCTGGTTCTTGCTTTTTCATTTTATTGTCCCTCAAATCTTGCTCATGTCTTTCAATCAGCTGATTAAGGTGCTTTATAATACGTTTGACGGTGCGGTATGCTTCATCGCTGAGATGATAATCCTCTGTGAATAAAAGAGCGGAAAGCTTATCCATCATTTGTAAAAAAGAGAGGTGCTTCGCAGTTGTTTTTTTTAGCTTGTTCATATCATATATTTTCTTTAAATTTAAAGAAAACTGCAAAAGTAGAGAATTATATGATATGTGGTGCGTTCTTTCGTTATGGGAGCACTGCTTTGCAGGTGGTGCAGCCACCTTGGTGGTCGTAAGCGCGTACCAGATAGAAGCCGCGCACCAGATTCCGGACGGGCAGGGTGAAATGATTGTCGGTGCTTCCTGTATCGGGAGCGTTGTATGAGGAGATGACTTGTCCGCTGACGCTGACAATCTCTGCACGGGCAAGGGCGAGGTTGGCAGAAGTTACTAAAGTGAGGTAGCCGCTGCGCGGATCGCCTGTCAGGCGGATAGCTGGGCGGGAAATTGTCGGAGTTTCGATACCTGTGCTGCCGTTCCCCAGGTTCAGGAAGGTGACGATGGGGCTGTGGTCGGAGCAGCGGTACATATTGTCTTTCTGTACGCCGCTTTGGTCGACGTCCATTTTCTGTGGTTCGTCGGCGTTGATACGGAAGGGACGGGCATCGGTTACTTGCTTTTCAAGGGTACTTGTGGCCAGACTGTGATCCAGATAGCCTACTGCATAGCTGCCATTGCTGAAGTAAGCGTAACTGTACTGATTGGGGGCATAGGTGGTGAGCAGATTGACCAGGCCACCGTCTTCGAGGGTACGGATGGGGTCTTCACAGGTATAGGCGTTCAGGTCGCCTACCACCAGGACATCGGGATCATTGTAGGTTTTCGTGATTTCTTTGATGAACTTCAAAGTGGCTTCGGCTTCCTGCACACGGCGGGGATTATAGGCGCCCTGGCCGTCACCTTTATCTTTGTATTGCTCCGGAACATTGCTGCCTGATTTTGATTTCCAGTGGTTGCAGCAGAGAATGAAACGCTCCTGATTGCTGTTCAGTTGGAAACCTTGGGCGGTTTTGCGTTCCGGCAGGTAATTGTCGGCGAGTTTGTTCAGACTGATGGCACCCACGGGGGTAACTGCATCGCTATTGTAGATGAAACAGGCCATGCCCTGCACGTTGTCTTTATAATAGCGTGTCTTGTATTTCTGCGTGTTGCAGTTCCGGTTCAGGAGCTGGCAGAGTTCTTCCAGTCCGGCGGCTCCTTCTACTTCTACAAGGGCGTAGATGTCGGCTTGCAGTGCTTGCAGGGCGAGGGCTACTTTGGGCAGCTTGATGCTATAGGTGCTTACGTTTTTGCCGAAGTGTTCCAGGTTGAAGCTGACCACTTTCAGGTTGTACGTTTCCGGGATGTCGCAGGAGGTGGGGCGTTCGTTGCCTTTGAATTCGGGTTTCCGGGTCAGGGTGATGGTATATGTGCCGTTGCTGTAGCTGGCTTTTCCGGTCAGCCCTTCTATGGTTTGTCCGATGCGGCAGGTTCCGTCTGCATCGACGATGGGGAAGGAGCCTTGCTTTACGGTGAGTTGGTTTTTCTGGTTCTCCAGGTTCTTCTGATTGAACATATCCACACCCGGTTCGAACTTTTCGGTAGGAGTCCATAGCTGGCCGTTGGAAAAGGTCAGTGTGCCATACGTGTAGCTGTAGTTGTTTGTCAGCGTCAGGGTGTTTGTAATGGTCACTTCTTTCCCGTTCAGGGCGTTTGTTTTGAAGTCGTCGGGGAAAATAACCGGTTGCTGGGCAAACAGTAATATAGGGATCAGATTAAGAAGTAGAAGTAGCGGTTTTTTCATAAGTAGTTTCATTAGATGGTTGAAATAAATTTCTGAAATTATCCTACTTTTCCAGTAAGCAATTCTTCTTTCAGGAAACTATATACATAGCCGGAGCTTTGATAATAGAGTCCGCTTTGTGTATTATTAAGGCGTTCGAAAGTATCTGAATTATAGAAAATTTCAAAAGCTTTATCCATGTCATACCCGAAGTCTTGCATCAAATATATGATGATTTCACGAGTCATTTCTTCTATTAAGAATTGAATTTGTTCTTGCTTTATCATAACTTCTTCAAATAATTGAGGGCTTTTTCTGTCCCGAAGAAATATTGAATTGTTTTTCCTTTGTGGAATTTTAATTCTTCTATCAGTTTTTCCATTGGAATGATTCCTGTGGAGAAACGTCTTAATTGAAAGGTTACTCCATCATCCGCAATAGGACCTATGACAATGTCGTGATGATGTACCGGCTTAGTGTTATATTTATCTCGGTTAGCAAGAATGAAATATGCCCATTCTTCACTGTAATCATCAAAGATTCTTATATCCAATTCTCCAGATATCAGATGCTGCTCATCAAATTCGAAAACAGAGATACATTTACTGCCTGTCCGAAGCTGATCTACCTTATGCATAGCCATTTCTTCTGCCTGTAGATAGTTGTCCGATAAATAAAAACCTTGTCCGAAATCCTTATACGGTTTTGAACGTGATAGATCGGGGACATGTATTTCAATATTTGAACCATGAAATAATTTCATTTTAGCTTTCCTCCGTTATGTTGGCATACGGTGAGAATATCATCTATAGCATCGTCAAATGATTGAGTGTGCAGACTTTGATAGTGTTTACGAAGAAACTGCATACCTTTGAAACGGTTAATATAATTGAACGCTTGTTTCTGTCCCAAATTGAATCGCTTGGAAAATTCGGAAATGAGGGCTATTGTAAAGTTTAACTCATTTACATCGGGTATCTGTATATTTGTTTTCTGTTTATCCATAAACGATGCTTTTTTACGTAATAGACAAATATAATTCTTTTCTTTGAAAATATATACCTTTCATTTCTTAATTTTCATTTCCATCAGCACCGGATTATGGTCGCTGCACAGGTCCAGATCGGGCGAGTAGTAACGGTATCCCTGGATGCCGGGCGAATGGAATATGTAGTCGATGCGCAACAGGCGTTTGAAGTAGCGGTAGGTGTACATGTAGCCGCGGCCGCTGGTGCGGAAGCCGTCTTTGAGGACATCGGACAGTTCGGCATAGGTGTAGGAGGATGGCAGGGAGTTGAAGTCACCGCAGGCCAGTACGGGGTAGGGGCTGGCAACTACCAGTTGGCGGATGCTGTCCGTTTGTTCGGCGCGTTTCACGAAGTTGTCGTGCAGGGAAGTGATGGCGCCTTGCACGACTTCTGCCTCACGACGGGTGTCGTTACTGTTGGCAAGTCCGCGTTCCCATTTCCGGCGGTTCTGGCTGACGCTGGTGGTCTGCAAGTGGTTGTTGAGCAGACGGACGGTGTCGCGTCCCAGGATAATGTCGCACTGCATGCTACAGTTGGCGCTTTGCTGGTAGGAAATGAACCGGGGATTGACGAGCGGGTAACGGCTGAACACGGCGATAGGAAGCACTCCGCGGATAGAATCCTCGGTAGGGATCAAGGCGTAGCGCCAGTGGGAAAATACGTTACGGATGCTGTCCATCGGGAAGTATTTGTTGTCGCCACATTCCTGGAAGCAGAGGACGTCGACTTCCTGTTCTTTCATGTAGCGGGCGATTTCCTTGCAGGAGTAGCCTGTAATCTCCCCTCCGAAATTGCCAACGTTGTAGGTGGCTATTTTCAGGTATCCGTCGGCATAATTGCTGCTGTAGTGGCCTTCGGGAATCTTCTTGGTGAAGCTGAACTGGAAGATGGCAAGGATATATCCGTAGTTGAAAACTAATGCTGCAAGGGGAATGAATGCCCAACGCCTGCGGGCGAATGCCCAGCAGATGGCGACTAACAGGTTGCACAGCAATAGTGCGGGCAGTGCTAATCCCAGTACGGGCATGTACCTTGAATTGGCGGGGTCGAAGTTCCCGGAGAATGCAGCAATCATCGTGACAAGGGCCAATACGATGCTCAGGAGGACTGGAATGCTGCGGAATAAACTTTTGATTTCTGATTTTCCCATGTTGTGATAAAGCTACAAGCTACGAGTTACAAGCTACGAGGGGCTGCGCTATCATACCGAAGGCACTTGTGACTCGTAGCTTGTAGCTCGTAGCTTATTTTATTACATTTACCGGTTTTCCGTCAATATATGCTTTTAAGTTACTGATAAGAATATGTATCAGCCTTTGGCGGGCTTCAAAGTTGGCCCATGCGATGTGAGGGGTGATGAAGCAATTCCGGGCGGTGAGTAACGGATTGTCGGCACGGGGTGGTTCTTCAGAAAGAACATCCAGTCCGGCGGCGTAGATTATGCCGGTATTCAGGGCATTGGCAAGATCTTGTTCGTTGATGAGCGGGCCGCGTCCGGTATTGATGAGGATGGAGGTGGGTTTCATCAAGGAGAGGCGGTTGGCGTTGACCAGTTCACGGGTACTGTCATTCAGCGGGCAGTGCAGGCTGACGATGTCACATTCGTGGAACAATTGGTCGAGTTCCGCTTTACGGATTTCGGGAGGAAGTTGGAGGCGTGATTTGGAAGTGTAGGCCCATACCTTCATACCGAAGCCGATGGCTATACGGGCGGTGTTGTAGCCGGTCTGTCCCAGTCCTACGATACCGATTTTTTTTCCGAGCAGCTCGATGAGTGGAGTGTCGTAGAAGCAGAAGTCGGGATTCTTGCTCCAGTTTCCCTTGCTGACTTCTTCGGAATAATGGCGTACTTGCTGGGTGATGTTCAGGATATGGGCAAATACCATTTGTCCGACAGAGGGGGTGCTGTATGCAGGGATATTGGTGGTGATGATGCCGCGTTCGCGGGCGGCGTTGATGTCTACCACGTTGTAGCCTGTAGCCATCACGCCGATGTATTTCAGATCGGGCAGGGCGGCCATTGTCTCGCTGTTGATCACTACCTTATTGGTAAGGATGGCTTCTGCACCGGCAGCACGTTCAAGAACTTCGCCGGGAGCGGTGCGATCATAGATCGTGCACTCGCCTAACTCTTTCAACTTATCCCAGCACAGATCACCGGGATTCGTGGTGTAACCGTCTAATACTACAATTCTCATTTTGTATATATTTAAAGTGAGTACGCAAATTTAGGGAAAAGATTTGAGATTACGATTTTCTGAACTTATCCTCGCCCCACAACGCTCTCATCCGTTCCGCATGTTTCTGCTCGGCAGCATTGTCCTGTGCTTCCCACAGACGGCGGTCTTTCAGCTCGTCGGGCAGAAATTGTTGCTTGACGAAGTGGCCGGGATAATCGTGCGCATACTTATAATTATCTCCATAACCCAACTGTTTCATCAGTTTGGTAGGTGCATTGCGCAGGTGCAGGGGTACGGGCAGATTGCCGGTCTGGCGTACAAGTTCCAGGGCATTGTTGATGGCCATGTAGGCGGAGTTGCTCTTCGGGCTTGTGGCAAGGTAAACGGTGGCTTCCGCCAGAGGGATACGTCCTTCGGGCCAACCCACTTTCATTACGGCGTCGAAACACGCATTGGCAATCAGCAAGGCGTTCGGGTTTGCCAGTCCCACGTCTTCCGAAGCGGAAATGACAAGGCGGCGGGCGATGAATGCGGGATCTTCTCCGGCTTCTACCATGCGGGCCAGCCAATAGATAGCACCGTCGGGATCACTGCCACGGATGGACTTGATGAAGGCGGAGATGATATCATAATGCATCTCTCCGTCTTTGTCGTAGGCAAGCGGATTCTGTTGCAGTCGTTCTGTCACCATCTCATCGGTGATGACGACGGGATCTCCGGCTTCGGAAGAAATAACGAGATCCAGGATGTTGAGCAATTTACGGGCATCTCCACCACTGTAGCGAAGCATGGCGGTGGTTTCTTTCAGCTCGATGGTACGCTCTTTCAGTATATGGTCGGTGGTAATGGCACGTTGCAACAGTTCCAGTAAATCATCTTTTTCCAAAGATTTCAGCACATAGAGTTGGCAGCGTGACAGCAGCGGACGGATTACCTCAAAAGACGGATTCTCCGTGGTAGCGCCTATCAGCGTCACTGTGCCTTGTTCCACAGCTCCGAGCAGTGAGTCTTGCTGTGACTTGCTGAAACGGTGTATTTCATCGATGAACAGGATGGGACTGCCTTGCGAGAAGAAACGGTTGCTCTTCGCGCGGTCTATCACTTCGCGCACATCTTTCACCCCGCTACTCACGGCGCTCAATGTGTAGAACGGAGTTTCCAGCTTATTCGCGATGATCTGTGCCAGAGTGGTTTTCCCTACACCCGGAGGACCCCATAGTATGAACGAAGAAATACGTCCTGCGTCAATCATCTTGCGCAGCACCGCACCTGGTCCTACTAAGTGTTTTTGACCGATGTACTCGTCTAAGGTTTTAGGGCGAAGCCTTTCTGCTAATGGAGTCATTTTAATTACGAATTACGAATTATAAATTACGAATTGCGAATTACAAATTAATAGTTCGTAATTTGTAATTCGCAATTTGTAATTTCTAAAATATCATTAATATCATGAAGCGTATGCCATCTTTCTTCACTCCCGGTATATCGGTGTAGGTGAGGCGGCGTACATATTCGATGTGCAACAGCTTGAATATGTTGTAGATACCTACACTGGCTTCCAAGTAGGGAGTGCTGCCCATTACGTGGCTGGTGGGGACACCGTCGCGCATGGGGAAAAGGAACAACTCGCTGTTATGGCTCTTGTACGGATTGTTTTTGTCCGTCAGGGTGCCGTACATACCACGGATGCGGAAAGTTTCACGCCACTTCAGCTTCTTGATAAGCGGGATGCGGTTGAACAGCTTTCCATTCATGTCGTAGGTCAGGGCGAGAGAGGCGTAACGGTCGTTCAGGAACTCCATGTTGTTGATCAGGCTGAATGACTCGTTGTGCTGGGTGATGTATGACAGATTCGCCATGGGCAGGTTCAACAAGGGGAACGGTACAGTGTTCCACTGCGCGCCGGCACGGGCGGTAATATCCAGTTTACCCCACGAACCGAACCAGAAACGTTTACGGATACTGGCTTCCGTAAGGTTGAAGTTGTACTCGCCACCTAACACGCCTTTCAGACCGAGGGTATGGGAGAGGGAGAAGATCGGGGCATCCAGCGATACGGGCACACGGCGCTGCTTCGTGTTGACATATGTCTCACCCGGTGCGTAACGCAGGGTGACACCGAGCTCGGTGGTGGTGATGTCCTTGATGAAGGTATTCGTATCATCCCATATTCCGGCGATGTTACCATCGTTTTTCCAGTATTGCAATACACCCCCGGCAGGCTGGTCGTTGCGGTGGCGTGCCATGGCTTTGATGGAGAAACCGGTATTGGTTTCCAGTTCGTAGGTCAGGGTAGCGTCGCGCATGTACGACATCTGGTCTACCTTGGTCCACTTCCAGCCCACAAACATATTATCCTTGTCCGTTGAGAGGTATTTATCCATGGGAGACATAACGTCGTAACTGTAATCGAAAGCCAGGTAGTGCTTGGGGAATTCCCACAATACATATTCGCGCTTGTTGAACGAGTAGGCTGCCTGACCTTTATAGAACCATTTCTTGTCCTTCGTACCGTAGGCCGCATATCCGCTGAAACTCCAGTGCGGATCGAGGTTACCGGTGGTCATACCACTGAGACGGAAACGTGTGCCATTCACGTAATTGCTTGTGATGGTGGTATTGATAGGCCCGAAGTCGAACTTGCTGGGGTGCTTCTTAGTGCCCGTTTCCACGAAGTTCTCAATCAGGGCTTTCGCACCGAAGATGACATATTTGAATCCGGGAATTTGCTCAATGCGGTTCATGAAGACGTCCATGTTACTCTCTTTCTTTGTGAGGGGAACCTGACGTACACTCGCCCAATATTCATCACTCTTGTTGAGCATATTGGCTTCTTTGATGACGTTGCCTTTCAGGCGGAAGAGACGAGGCTCAATGTCTTCAAAGTTGTAATTGGAGTATTTGGTAGTACGCTGCACTTCAAGTCCTTGTATACCTTTTACGAATTGCAGTTCCACGGTCATGTCATCGTCCGTAAGTACCCAGTTTCCGTCCGGCATCTGCTCGAATTGCTGCACTATGTCGAGGTTGTCCACAAAGTTCACACCGGTCTTTTTGGGCAGGTTCATGGTACACTTCTTGACGGCATAAGTAGAATCCTTCACTACGTAGAGGTGTCCCGTGAAACCGAAATCCTGTGAGTTTTGCGGCACGAAGGTGAGGTGCACACACTCCTGACGGTCCACCATGACGGTGTCCATGAGGTAGTATTTATAGAAACTGATGGCCCCACGACCGATGGGGCTGACGAAGCGGCGTTGCAGGAGCCGGATGTCATCGTCGTAGATATTGACATCGGAGAAGACATCGGTCAGGATGGTTCCCAACATGTCTCCCGTATTGAAAAACTCCTCGATACCGCTGGAATTCACACCTTCGATGATGGTTTTTTCGCTTTTGGGACTTTTGCGGTAGATGGTCTTCGAAGACGTCTCCTTGATGGAGATGGGGAGGATCATCTTGTTGGTCTTGGGCGATACTTCCACCTGGTCTTTGAAGAATGAGAATTTCTTGTAGATGCCCTTTTCCATCTTTTCGGGGGTGACGTCGTTCATGGACATCTTCATCTTTTCGTATTTCTGATACTGGTAGAAGTCGTTGGCTTCCAGTTTCAGTTCTTTCTTGTTCTCGATAACTTTCCTCATAAAATCCACAGCGGGATTGTTCTTACGGGAGTATTTCTCTTTCTGGGGCTTCACCACAACTTCGGAGAGCATGACGTCGGCAGGTGCCAGCTTCACGTTCAGTACTTTGGTGGTGGGCTTCAGGGTGACTTTCTTGGTCACGTATCCGATGGCGGAGAATGATAATTCATTCCAGCCTTTGCGGGTTTCCACTGTGTATTCGCCTTCGGCATTGGTGATGGCACCCACGCCTTTTCCCTCGTATTGAACGGTGATGTACATTAATGGTTCATTGGTGAGGGAGTCGGTCACGACACCTTTAATCTGTGCGGATGCGCTGTGTGCGACGAATAATGACAGCAGAAAAAGGATGAGAGCTATATATTGTTGTTTCATATTTAAGTCAGTATGAGGCCGCAAAGTTAACAAAATACAGTTAAATAAGAAGTAAATATAATCTAAAGAAATAAGAGGAATGTTTATATCTGCTTTAACTTTCATATGATTTGTGCTATATTTGTCGCGTAAAATTCACAATATGCTGTCCATACTCATTCCGGTGTATAATATAAATTGCGTCTCGTTGGTTCGGAAATTATATGAGATGGCCTTGCTGACGGAGTTTCCTTTCGAAATTTTGCTGGCGGACGACGCGTCGTGCCGGAAAGTGAGGGAAGAAAATCGTGTGTTGAACCGGTTGGACGGATGTCGTGTGCTGGAACTGGAGACGAATCATGGTCCGGCATTTATCCGCAATTATTTGGGTGAACAGGCGCGTTATCCTTATTTGCTTTTTCTGGATACGGACACAAGTCCGGTAGGTGAGGACTTTCTTTCTTTATACCTCAAGAATGCGGGCGGACAAGTAGTTTGCGGTGGCTTTTGTTATCCGGAGGAGGGGGACTCCTTTCTGCGCAATAAATACGGAGCGCAGGTGGAAGCGCAACCGGCTGCCGAACGTCGCAAGCATCCTTATCAGCGATTTATAAGTATGAACTTTTTTATTCCGAGAGAGCTTTTTCTGCGTGTCCGTTTTGACGAAACGTTTCATCTGGGATATGAGGATACCGCTTTCGGAAAGAGGCTGGAAGATGCGGGTATACCGGTGTTGCATATTGAAAATCCGGTCTGGCATCTGGTGGAGGAAGATGCGGCTTCTTTTTTGGTGAAAACACGCCGTTCTGTGAAAAACCTCTTGGGCTGTGAACAGGAATTGCTTCCTTACGTCCGCTTATTGCGCTGGTACAGTAGTTTAAAGCGGTTTCATGCTGTTGCACTAACCGCTTTCCTATTTCGTATATCTGAGAGTCTTTTGGAAAAGAACCTGACTGGAAAACACCCCTCTTTACGGCTTTTCGCTTTCTATAAGTTAGGTTATTTCTGTTGGTTATCTGTTTAGTTAGGAGGTAGAGGAGTTAACCCCTGATTCAGTAATGCTCCTTTAATTCTCCGTTCATCAACGTCTGTACGATACGTTCCGCTGTACGTCCATCCCAACGGTCGGGCAGGGTCGTATGTTTCCATTCGCCGAGCATTAGTCTTTCCAGAGCATTGGCAAGAGCCACGGAATCTTCATTCACTAACTCATTGGTACCTACACGCCAGGTTTCGGGATGCTCGGCGTAGGAGTTGAGCGTGATGCAGGGGACATCGAGGAAGGTAGCTTCCTCGGCAATGTTTCCGGAGTCCGTTATAATGCCTTTTGCATGGTTGATGAGGTAACCGAAATGCAGATAACTTTGAGGCGGTAGGATGTGCAGATTAGGCGCGGGGATGTCCAGCGATTTGATGGCTTTTTGCACATAAGGGTGCAGGGGCGCAATGATGGGCATGCCTTCGGATTTCTCAATCAATGTTTGTATCAACGATTTGAGTACATGTTTCTTGGTCAGCAGGTCGTGCCGGTTGAGGGTCAGCAACAGGTAACCGCGCTTTTCCAGCCCTATGGTGGAGAACCATACAGGCTGCAACAGACGGTGACGGTTGTAGCGGACGGTATCTATCAATATATTGCCTACATAATGGATGTATTCGGGAATCATGCCTTCCTGGTTCAGGTTGCGGTTGGCTACCATGCCTGCGGTAAACAGATAGTCGGAAATGGCATCTACGATGGTGCGGTTTACTTCGCGGGGCATATTCATATCGAACGAACGGGTTCCGGCAATGAGGTGCGCGACTTTCAGACCGCGCTTTTTGGCGACGATGGAACAACTCATGGTAGCGGTAAGATCGTCTACAACGAGTACTACCTGCGCGGGATGATTGTTCAGTTCCTTCTCGAAAGCAAGCATGATGGCGGCTGCTACTTCCGAATGGTCGTGTCCGGTGACTCCCAGATAACCGTCCGGCCGCTTCATGTCCAGGTCGGAAAATAAGGAGGCATCCAGACTGGTATCATCCTGTCGCCCGGTGTAGACGAGACGGTATGAAATCTTCTTTCCAGCTTCCTGCGCGGCTTTGATGGCCCGGGTGATAGGAGCTATTTTCATAAAGTTGGGGCGTGCGCCCGATACGATTGTTATTTTCATTGCATATAAATTGATGAGACAAAAATACGTTTTCTTAGGGAAATTATTCGTTACTTTGCCCATAATTTTAATGAATACCGATTATAAATCATTAAACATTTAACGTTAATCATTGATTATCATGCCTACATTTGTTCAAATTCTCGATTTTATAGGTACGTTCGCTTTTGCCATCAGCGGTATCCGTCTGGCATCGGCAAAGCGGTTCGACTGGTTTGGGGCGTACGTGGTAGGTTTCGTGACGGCTATCGGCGGCGGTACCATCCGCGATGTATTGCTGGGAGTGACGCCGGGGTGGATGACTGATCCTATCTATCTGATTTGTACGGGACTGGCTTTACTTTGGGTCATTCTTTTCGGAAAGCATCTCATTCATTTGCACAATACGTTTTTCATCTTCGACAGTATCGGTCTGGCACTGTTTACGGTGGTCGGTGTAGGGAAGAGCATTGCATTGGGATATCCGTTCTGGGTAGCCATCATTATGGGTAGCATTACGGGTGCTGCGGGTGGAGTGATCCGTGATGTGTTTATCAATGAGATACCGCTGATTTTCCGAAAAGAGATTTATGCGATGGCATGTGTGGTAGGCGGTACGGCCTACTGGTTGTGCGATCTGCTGGGAATGCAGTCCTATGCTTGTCAGGTGGTGGGCGGAGTATCGGTGTTTGTGACGCGCATTCTGGCGGTGAAGTATAATATCTGTCTGCCGATTCTTACGGGAGGCGGAGAAGAGGAGGAAGGCAAGGAGTAATAAGAGAAAGAGCTACAAGCTACGAGCTACAAGCTACAAGTGCTTTTCAGCGTCATAGCGTAGCAACTTGTAGTTTGTAGCTCTTTTCAGTGTCATAGCGCAGCAACTTGTAGCTCGTTGCTTGTAGCTCGTAACTGTTAGAACAGCGCGTCTTTCGTGTTGAACAGTTTTCTTTCGTTCAGTTTCACTACTTTGCCGTATTTCTCCAGTTTCTTCAGATCAATATCTTTCGGGTTACCCATGATGCCGATGCAGTAAGGTTTCCCCTTAATATTCTCTTCGTAGAACTTCACGATATCGTCAAAAGTCAATGCGTCAATTTTCTTCAGGTTTTCCTCGGCAGGGTCACCTTGGTAGCCCATACGCTGATACATCCGGAGGTATTGTGCTTTATAGCGGAAGTCCGGATGTGAAGTCAATGCTTCCTGGCGCATATAGCTCTTGATATTCTCAATACGTTCTGCATTTTTCGGCATGTCGCTGATCAGTTCCATGAAAACATCTATGGCATCGTTTGCCTTATCATTCTGTGTACCGATACGTCCTATCAGGTACGTTGGATTGCCAGGCAGGGAAGGTGTGGAAACGTATGCACCAGCCGTGTATGCCATGGATCTTTTCTCGCGGATTTCATTGATCACCAAACCATTGAAACCACCTGAGAAGTATTGGTAGAAAGCATCACGTAAAACGTCATCTTTCTTGTCATACTTCTGCATAGGCATGTAAAGGTATACTTGAGCTTGTTCTGCATCTGAGTTCGGCAGGAAATAAACAGTGTTTTCAGTAACCTGTGCCAATGGTTTGTCTTGTGGAGAAGTTGTCGGGCGCTCGTTGGCTACCAGCGGCAGATTCTTGCTGAGAATTTCATAAGCATTATCGAAAGGCAGAGTTCCGCAGTAGAAAATTTCGGCCTCGTAATTGGATGCACGGTTGATGTCTCCTGTCAACTCGGAAATCTGAAGTTCATAGACTTCCTTATCCGTCAGTTCTTCAATATAGTCCGATTTATTCTGGTAACGGATATATTGGAAAAGGGCATCTGCCAATAGAGCTACATTCTCCTTGCGTTGCTGACGGGTTCCCAGCATGGAACCTTTGATACGGCTCAACTGCTTGTCGTCCAACTTCGGCATAAGGATTTGGCGGGCGAGTAGTTGGCAGGCTTGTGGCAATGTCTCTTCATATCCTCTCATTGTAACATAAAGATAATCATCGTCTGCACTAACGTGGCAGGTAGCATTCAGTTTACTGAGTTCTTCTTTCAGTTGTTGGGGCTCATAGGTGCCCATGATACCGGCATTGTTCATCAGGTTGGCGGCAATGCCCAGTTTGGGGAATTCGCGTGTTCCAGCTCCATATCTTACTGTCAGGCTGAATACGTTGTTTTCAGGGTTGGGCGAATAATACATCTTAGAACGGTCATTCAGCTGTTTCGTCTGCACATTACTGAAATCTATGAACTTTTCGTCTACTTGTCCGATAGGCATGCTCTTGAACTGAGTAGCGTAAAGAGATTGTTTGCCAACAGGCGGTTCGATAGGCTTGTATTCGGGCTTCTTCAGTTTGCCTTCTTTGCTTGTCTTACCTTTTTCGATGTAGAGTGCCAGATAATCATTGGTCAGATATTGTTTGGCTACGCGCTTGATGTCATCGTTGGTGATGGACATAATTTCATCTTTGTAGTTGAGCACTTTGCCCAGATCTTGCTCATTGGTGAAAGCTTCCAACAGCATTTCGGCTTTCGTTTCATTGTCTTCCATCATCAAGTCGAAGTCACGGCACATATTGTTCTTGATGGCATCGATTGTCCAGTCTGCGAAGTCTCCGTTGGCAATCTTTTCAATGGCTTTCAGTGCCTTCTTCTCTGCACTTTTGTTTGATTCGAAGCGTCGTTGGTTCTCGTCGTATAATGGAGTGACCTGAACTATGTTACGGCCCTGTTCACGGAACGTGAGGGTCGCTGCATAGCCGCTGGTTAACTCACCGTCGATGATCAGCTTGTTCAACGCACCTGTGTTGCTACTGTTGGAGAGCAATGAGAGAGCTATTTTCAGTGCATTTTCATCGGGATGTCCGGCAGGCACACCTTTGTAAACCAGGTAGACACTGGGATAATAACCTATTTTGGCTGTATATTGCGTACGGCCTTTTATGTTCAGATCGGGATATTCCTTGCGTGCCGGCAATTCATGGTTTTGCAAACGTCCGAAGGCAGCATTGATACGTCCGCTGATCTGCTGGGCATTGACATTACCTACAAGAATCAATACCATGTTTTGTGGAGTATACCATTGGTTATAGAATTCAATCAGTTTGCTCAGTCGCGGATTTTTCAGATGTTCGGGCAATCCCAGTACTGAGCGGGAGTAAGGATGTCCTTCGAATGCTTTATCCAACAAGAATTGTTGTTGCACTCTGCCTTGATTATCTTGTGCGCGGTTATATTCTTCGTATACCGTCTCCAATTCAGACTGGAAAGTACGGAATACAGGATTAATGAAACGTTGAGAACTGATTTCTAACCATTTGTTGATTTGGTATGCCGGGAAAGAGTTATGATAATAAGTGAAGTCGTAGCTTGTACCGGCATTCAGCCCTTTAGCACCCATGCTCTCCATTAAATTGGAGAATTCAGTAGATACGCTGACTTTGGCTGCTTCGATTGTAAGTTCATTGATTTCTTTTCCGATAGCTTCTTTCTTTACCGGATCAGTTTCATCAGCCATCTCGTCGTATTTTGCGATGATTTTTTGGTAGATGGGTTCTTCTGCCGCCCAGTCAAGTGTACTGATTTTATCCGTGCCTTTGAACATGACATGTTCCAGATAGTGTGCCAAACCGGTATATTCAGCCGGATCGTTGACTGAGCCTGTACGTACACCTACAGCACCGAATACATCCGATTTCGTGTTGTCTTCCCATATATATACGGAAAGGCCGTTTTTCAGCTTGAAAGCTTTCAATCCTTGACCGAATGACGGCAAAGCGATAGCCATGATAGCCAAAAGAGTGATTGATTTAATAATTCGTCTCATAAAATAAAGTGTTTTTAAATAAAGTGTTTTTGCTATATGTAGGCAAAACTATAAAAAAATCACAAACAGTTTACGAAATCTTCGGAAAAAGATACGCTTTTTACAAAAATCACCACCAGAAAACTCTCAAAAAGGGGGTGAAAACTGTCAATTGATAGTTTTCGCCCTAAATAAAAACAAAACTCGGTTCTTGGAAACCCCAAAACTTCCCTATACTTGCAATCGTGAATTTAAAATAATTATTAACTATTTAAAAGAGCAAAGTATGAATACCTACAGTTTTAGGAAGGATTTGATTAGTGTGCAAGAAGAACTGCTTCGCTTTGCATATAAGTTGACAGCCGATAAAGAGGAGGCGAATGATTTATTGCAAGAAACCTCGCTCAAGGCATTGGACAACGAAGACAAGTACATGCCCGATACCAACTTCAAAGGGTGGATGTACACCATTATGCGGAATATCTTTATTAATAACTACCGCAGAATCGTTCGCGAACAAACTTTCGTGGACCAGACAGATAACCTTTATCATTTAAACCTGCCGCAAAACTCCGGTTTTGCAAATGCCGAAGGATCTTATGATTTAAAAGAAATGCATCGCATCGTGAATTCGTTACCCCGCGATTATAAAGTTCCTTTCTCCATGCATGTCTCCGGTTTCAAGTATCGTGAAATAGCTGACCGTCTCGGATTGCCTCTAGGAACCGTAAAAAGCCGTATCTTCTTTACCCGCCAACGGCTACAACAAGAACTGAAAGACTTTGTTTGAAAACAAACAGTGCAGACTGAAGACTGACAAACTTAATATTTATAGCCCAGAGCAATGCTCTGGGCATGTTTTTTTTGTGGGAGGGGAGTGATGGGATGGGTTCCTTTCTTTTCCGTAATGACTCCCCTCCATCCTTTCCGATAAATTATCGTCTGAATCATAGAGAAATGAAATGGTGGGAAATGTTATAAAATGAAAAATCTGTTTCAATATGATATTAAACATATCTTTTATGCTGAATAATTCAAGTCTAATTTTGACTATATGTCAGAATAAACCTTTATATTTGTACTTATTAAGTTAACCAAGTAATTCATATATGTTAAACCGCTAACTGCTGACTGCGATGAAAAAGGAAATTAAATTCAGTCTTGTTTACCGTGATATGTGGCAATCTTCCGGTAAATATCAACCTCGTGTAGACCAATTGGTACGTATCGCTCCGTTGATTATTGAAATGGGGTGTTTTGCCCGTGTGGAAACGAACGGGGGAGCTTTTGAGCAAGTGAATCTGTTGTACGGTGAGAATCCTAACAAAGCCGTACGTGCTTTTACCAAACCTTTCAATGAAGTGGGTATACAAACGCATATGCTGGACCGTGGTCTGAACGCTTTGCGCATGTATCCTGTGCCTGCCGATGTACGCCGTCTGATGTATCGTGTGAAGCATGCGCAAGGGGTGGATATCACCCGCATCTTCTGTGGACTGAACGAGACACGGAATATAATTCCTTCTATTAAATATGCATTGGAGGCAGGGATGATACCGCAGGCAACTCTTTGTATCACACACTCGCCTGTGCATACGGTGGAATATTATGCCCATGTTGCCGACCAGCTGATTGAAGCGGGAGCACCCGAAATCTGTCTGAAAGATATGGCAGGTATCGGTCGTCCGGGTATGCTGGGACGGTTGACGAAGACGATTAAGGAAAGGCATCCCGAAGTGATTATCCAGTATCACGGTCATAGCGGACCGGGTTTGTCGATGGCTTCTATCCTGGAAGTTTGCGAGAATGGCGCCGACATTATTGATGTGGCTATGGAACCGATGTCCTGGGGTAAAGTACATCCGGACGTAATCTCCGTACAAGCCATGCTGAAAGATAAGGGCTTCCAGGTGCCCGATATCAATATGAAGGCATATATGAAGGCACGTGCCATGACACAGGAATTTATAGATGACTTCCTGGGCTATTTCATGGATCCGACCAATAAACACATGTCCTCTTTGCTGTTGAAGTGTGGCCTTCCGGGTGGTATGATGGGTTCCATGATGGCCGATCTGAAGGGAGTACATTCGGGTATAAACATGATATTAAGAGGGAAGAATGAACCGGAACTCAGCATTGACGACCTGTTGGTGATGCTCTTCGACGAGGTGGAATACGTATGGCCTAAGCTGGGGTATCCTCCGTTGGTAACGCCTTTCAGCCAGTATGTGAAGAATGTGGCATTGATGAACCTTATGCAGTTGGTGAAAGGTGAAGAGCGCTGGACGATGATAGATAATCATACGTGGGATATGATTCTCGGTAAGAGCGGACGTCTGCCGGGCGAGCTGGCTCCTGAAATTGTGGAATTGGCGAAATCAAAAGGATATGAATTTGTGGATACCGATCCGCAATTGAACTATCCGGACGCTCTGGATGAATATCGGAAAGAAATGGACGAGAACGGTTGGGAATATGGAGATGATGAAGAAGAACTCTTTGAACTTGCCATGCACGACCGTCAGTATCGTGATTACAAGTCCGGTACAGCCAAGAAGCGTTTCGAGGATGAATTGCAACGTGCCAAAGATGCGTCTATGGTGAAGAATGGATATTCGGAAGAAGAAATCCGGAAACTGAAACGTGCCAAGGCCGATCCGATTATTGCACCGGATAAAGGACAGGTGCTGTGGGAAGTATCTGTGGAAGGTCCTTCCGTGGCTCCGTTCATAGGGCGTAAATACCAGCATGATGAAGTGTTCTGTTACCTCTCCACCCCGTGGGGAGAATACGAAAAGATATTGACCGGATTCACCGGACGCGTCGTAGAGATATGCGCCAAACAAGGCGATACCGTGAATAAGGGCGATGTGATTGCCTATATTCAAAGAAGCGATATCTTTGCGTGATAAGTGATAAGTGGGTTAATCACTTATTAACCCACTTCTTTATCGTCTCCTTCAGTTTCTCCTGTGTGAAAGGTTTGGTCAGGAAATCGTTGCAACCCGCATCGAGTGCTGCTTTGCGGTCATGATCGTAGGCAAAAGCCGTCAGAGCGACAATGGGTACGTCCGGTGACAGTTCACGAATGATTCTCGTTGCATCCAGTCCACCGAGATTGGGCATTTTCATATCCATCAGGATGATATCCGGATTTATTTCTACAAACATGTTGACGGCTTCTATGCCATCTTTGGCACGTTCCAGGTGGTATTCCTTACTAAGAATAGCTTTGGTCAGGATGTAATTGCTGTCCGTGTCTTCGGCTATCAGAACAGTTTTCAGTGAGATGATTTCCTGCGACGACACCTGTACTTTTTCTGTGCTTTCGCTGCCTGCACTTTGTTTTCCGGCCGCCGGTTTATCTTCTTCGGGGCTGTTTTCAGTTTTTTCCTTATCTTCGTCTTTGGTGGTCTTGGCGGGCAGGGTAAAGATGAAGGTAGTTCCTTTCTCAAGTTCGGAGGTCACGGAGATTGTTCCACCCAGACGTTCGATGATTGTTTTGCAAATGGCTAAACCCAATCCGGTGCCCTGTGCAAAATTGTTGGCTTTTACAAACCGTTCGAATACCTTTCCTATCTTTTCGGGGGCGATGCCTGTACCTGTGTCAGTCACATGGAATACGATAGTTTCCCCTTCCCGGTGGTATCCGTAGCTGATGCTGCCTTTGGTGGTGAATTTGAACGCATTTCCTATCAGGTTCGATATCACCTGGAAGATGCGGTTCTTATCAGAGTCTATCAGAACATCTTCGTCGGATGGATCGAATATCAGCTCTACACCTGACGGACAGCGGAATACATGCGCATCATGGATTTCCTTGCACAGCGGGTGCAGGCGGACGGTGGCGATGCTGAACTCCACAATTCCGGCCTCTATCTTCGAGAGGTCGAGAATTTCATTGATGAGTTGCAACAGACGTTCGTTGTTGGCTTCCACAATGTTGTAATACTCTTTGCGCTCTTCCGTATTTTCGCTTTCGGCAATGATACGTGAAAAGCCTACGATGGCATTGAGTGGTGTACGTATCTCGTGGCTCATGTTGGCAAGGAAGGCTGATTTGAGTTGGTCGGAGGTTTCGGCTTTCTCTTTGGCTACCATCAGCTCCCGTCTCATCAGTTCCATGTCGGTGATGTCCCATTCGATGCTTAACAGAATGGGCGGGAAGTCATTACTTTCTATTTTCATTTTCCGCTTGTCGAGGAAGAGGGGATTGCCGTTACCATCGCGTTCTTCCGCCACCCAATGCATTTCCTGTCCGGTGGTGGCTATTTCAATATCCTGTTTTCTTTTTTCTTCCGCTATTCCAGAACCATAAAAATCATAGTCGTCTTTTCCCAGGGCTTCCTGCATGGTAATGTCCCGATTGTATGACTCACGATTGCGGTAGAGGTATTTAAAGCCATTCTTAACGTCTTTCACGACAACACCGGCGGGCAGATTCTCAATAATTTTATCCAGAACTTGATTTAATTGCTTGATTTCCTGTTCTTGACGGATGCGTTGTGTTACGTCCCTGCCGAATGTCCAGACCGTGCCTATTCCTTCGTCGCTGGTGACCCAATAGGAATTGCCTTCAATGGCAAGCACTTCGGGGCGAAGTGGTAACGGGTTATGGACGACGTAACCTTGACTGAATTCTCCCCGTTTGACGCTGGCGGCAAATTCTGCCCATGCCTTCTGGCCGCGTCCATACGATTGGAGGTCGTATATCTTCATTTGAGTAATGTCATCCGTATTGCTTATGTTGTGCCGCTCTTTAAAACAGCGGTTGGCGAATATGAGTGTACCGTCTTCCCGGGCTGAGTAGATATCTTCTGTTGAATTGTTTATGGCATGGGTAAGCAGGTTGATGTCATTGCGGCGGCGCTGTATGTCTGTAATATTTTGTATGTAGCCTTCCATGGTGGTGGTGCCGTCCTTATGGCGTTCACGTGTAAAGGCCTTGAGGCGGATGTAGAAGATTTGTTTCTGATACAGAATGCGATAATCCACGCTGTTCTCCATATCACCTTGCAGATTCTGTTCCAGCCAGTTATTGAAGGTTTCCCTGTCTTCCGGAAGTACATGTTGCAGGTATATGTCGATATTGATGTCCTGTGGCTCTTCGGTACACATGATATCGGTGTGGCCGGCATAGCTGAAAGTTCGTGTGTCGGACTCATACTGCCAGCTGCCGATGAGGGCGGCTTTCTGAATCTCGTAGAGTTCCCGATTGTTTCTTTCCAGTTCCAGCTTTTGCTGGCTGCGTTCCGTGATGTCACGATATTGGCATAATATCAGGTCGCCGTATGGCTGCATGATGCATTTGAAGAAATAGGTTTCATTTCGTAAGTTGAGTTCATAATTGCGGACGGATTTTGTTCTGTGTAACAGGACTTTCTTGAATTCGGGATAAAATTCGCCGTATGTTCTTGGTGGCAGCATTGCCAACAGGTTTTTACCGAGCAACTTTTCTTCTTTCAGAAACCATAGCTCTACGTTGTGGATGGCTATGTCTACGCACACACCATCTCTGTCCATGAGTATCAATGTATCTGATGTCATGTTCAGGAGCTTTTCGGAATTGTTCGTGTCTTTCAGAATGCTTTTCATTATCTTTCTTTGTATTTAGATTTATTGGTAGGTGGCTTTTTTATCAGCCTGCCCTTCGTGCTTTTTCCCAGGCTCCGCTTTTGTTGCCTTTACGTTTGCTCAGGTAGCGGAATCCTCTGATTACGTTGACGTTCATGAAGAGGAAGTAATAAGGAATAAAGAGTAACTTGTTCTTGATGTGTCTCCGTGAGAGGATATATCCCCAGATGCCCATCAGGTAGAACAGTATTTGCAGTGCCAGAATGACAGCGTAAAACATCGGTTGGGCGCTTATGAAGAGCAACGCTACGTTGAGGGGTAGCAATAGGAATAACAAGATAGGAGTGATGGACCACCGCAGGACACGATGGGACACATATTGGAAATTGAGCAAGCCATATCGGAAAGGGTTCAGCAACGGGCGCAACCGCCAGATAGATTGCAAACCTCCGGCGGCAATGCGTATCTTGCGCTTTTCC
>ERZ1027087.148-NODE-148-length-43861-cov-7.467356_pt1 | contig 43861 bp, 22 predicted proteins | sample MGYA00519413_ERZ1027087 | MGnify/ENA primary metagenome ERZ1027087 (study PRJEB26926, sample SAMN06164438) | human gut metagenome | biome: ENVO:00009003; feature: ENVO:2100002; material: ENVO:00002003 | host: Homo sapiens | place: USA | collected 2012 ...
CGTCGGCAGCGTCAGATGTGTATAAGAGACAGATATTCAAGATGGTGCTTTATATCTAATGTTGGGAGCGGACTGTTTCTCCAATAATGATTTGATTCGCCAAAATAGGTATTGGAATCGTCGTTCGAATTAAAAGAAGAATATTATGAGAAAAATGTTATATCAATTACTTATTTTCACTGCACGTTCTGCACATGTTTTATTTTCAGCCTATCTGTTGGCCTTTCCCCGATTATTCATATCTTTGTTTCACAATGTTTCTCTATAAATTTAATTATGACAAGACTTTGCGTATACCTTATTTTCTTTTTATCAGCATTTCCAATATATGCTCAGTTCTCAAACACAATAAACTTTGTCCACATTGGGCTTGAGCAAGGATTATCACAAAGTACGATACTTGACATTGTACAAGATGATCGAGGAAATATGTGGTTTGCCACCTACGATGGCCTAAACAAATATGACGGATATACTTTTACCGTATATCAGCACAATGAGAATTATACAGCCAGTATATCGGGAGATATTATACGAACTCTCAAAATAGATAGTCAAAAAAGGCTTTGGGCGGGAACTGAAGAAGGACTTTCGCTCTATGCTTCGGGCAGAGATCATTTTGTGAATTTCTATCCAATTAAAGATGAACATATACCGATTATTGATATTGAAGAAATTAATTCAGAAGAGCTCCTTATATGTACAGAAAAAGGGATATTTCTTTTTAACACAGAAAGTCATACATTCAGCGTTGAAAAACTTCCAACATCTTTAGTATCACTTTCCGCCACATGTCTCAAAAGAGAAGGAGATAATGTCTACATCGGCACCCCACGCCAAGGTGTATTTATTTACTCCATATCCGGCAACACATTAAAAAAATTTCCTATTCCACAACTAAGAGAGACGGAAATATTAGCTATTTTGCAACAATCTTCTACTCGTCTATGGGTAGCAACAGAAGGTAAAGGACTTTTCCGCATCAATCCACAGACATTAGCAACCAACATATATCGTAAGGGAGGGGAACATCAACTCAGTTCTGATTATGTACGTGTACTTGCCACTGATCAGCAAAATCAATTATGGGTAGGAACTTTTACCGCGCTCAATATTTACAACGAAGAAAAAGACACTTTCACCACCTATGACCGAGATCTGCAAAAACAAACAAGTTTATCACAAACCTCCGTTCGCAGTATCTTTATGGACTCTCAAGGAGGCATGTGGGTTGGCACTTACTTTGGAGGTCTGAACTACTATCACCCTCTCAAAAGTTGTTTCCAAAACATACGATATATGTCTGAGCGGAACTCGCTAAACGATAATGTAATCACATGCATCATAGAAGATAAACAAAAAGGGCTATGGATAGGTACTAACGGCGGAGGAGTGAACCACTACAACAAAGAAACAAACACCTTTACCCATTACACTCAAAAAGAAGGATTAGGATCAAATGATATAAAAACAATCTATATAGACGAAACTAAAAATTTAGTTTATATTGGTACACATGCCGGAGGGATTAGTATCCTGCACCGCCATTCCAAACGCATTGAAACGTACAATTCCAATATAAAACACGCATATTCCATAGTGCCAGCCAACAACGGAGACCTTTGGATAAGTACACTTGATTCTATTGTACGCTTTAATCCACATAAGAAGACATTCATAACTTGTGCCACTGACCAAGACAAAAAGGCAATAAAAACGAATCATATTACTACTATTTTCCGCGACAGCGAACAGCACTTGTGGCTCTGCGGCGAAAAAGGGATTAGTACCTATATTGAAATCGGAGATGAGCTAAAGAGTATTTTATTATTGCCTGAAGGTTCTTCGGTCAATCACAATTTTGTCAACAGTATATACGAATCTCACAACGGCCTTTTTTGGATAAGCACCCGAAGTGGCCTATATCGTTTTGATACAAACAAAAAAGAACTCAAGCAATATACCACAGCCAACGGACTTCCTAACAACATAGTGCACGGAGTTTTAGAAGACTCTTATGGCGAACTCTGGATAAGCACCAACAAAGGATTAAGTCGCTTCCAACCACAAACAGAAAAAATCAGAAATTACACGGATAACGATGGATTGCAAAGTAATCAATTCACCAACAATTCGTGCTGCCACACTGAAAATGGAGAAATGTACTTCGGAGGAATCAATGGTATAACCTCCTTTCATCCTGATCAATTAATGGACAATCCTTATACTCCACCAGTCGTTATCAAGCGATTGCGGCTTTTCAATAAAACAATCCTTCCCGGAGACGATTCCGGTATACTACAAAAGAATATTAATATAACGAAAGGCATAACATTAACAGCCTCCCAATCAGTATTTTCATTGGAATTTGTTGTTTCAAATTATATCTCCGGTAATCACAACACATTTGCATACAAATTGGATGGCTACGACAAAGAATGGTACTACTCAGATATATTGCGTACAGCCTCCTACTCGAATCTGCCGCACGGCACTTATCACTTTCTCGTAAAAGCCTCCAACAACAACGGGAAGTGGAATGAGGAACCAACCGAACTGGAAATTATAATTCTACCTGTATGGTACAAAACATGGTGGGCTATCCTACTATTTGTATTTGCTTTCATAATGATTCTCACCTTTATTCTTCGATATTTCTGGATGCGAAAGAACATGAAGATACAACTCCAAATGGAACGCATGGACAAAGAGCGGCAAAAGGAAGTAAACGAAATGAAGCTACGCTTCTTTATCAACATCTCACACGAGCTACGTACTCCACTCACTTTAATCCTCGCCCCTCTGCAAGAAATCATGGACAAAGTGAACGACCGCTGGATACACAAACAGCTAGAACATATACAACGAAACACGAACCGATTGCTGCACCTAGTGAACCAACTAATGGATTACCGACGTGCTGAATTAGGTGTATTTAACCTCAAAGTTAAATACAATATTATTCACCAAACCATTGAAGAGAGTTTTCTCTTTTACAAGAAAATGGCCCAATATAAAAAAATAGACTATAACTTCTACTCTGAAATAGAAGGGCAAAACATCCTTTGTGACCCTGGCTATCTGGAACTAATAACCAACAATCTGCTTTCCAATGCTTTTAAATACACTGGGGAAGGAAAAAGCATCATTATATCATTAAAAGAGGAGAATGATATGTTATTACTTCAGGTGAAAGACACTGGAAGTGGTATACCTAACGACAAACAAGGACGAATTTTTGAACGTTTCTACCAAGTAGATAACGAACATCTGGGCAGCGGTATTGGCTTATCCATAGTACAGCGATTAGTAGATTTGCATCATGGAAGGATTGAACTGGAGAGCCAAGAGGGTGTTGGAAGTACTTTTTCCGTATTCTTACCAACAGATGGGTCTGTCTATAAACCTGAAGAAAAAGCCACTGAACAAGAAATTGAAGTTCATACAACCAACAATCAAGATATATACATTACAGATACAGAAGGCATAACAGAAAAAGAAGACATAACAGAGACGAATAAAAATAATAAAGAAAGCATATTGATTGTGGAGGACAATATCGATATTCTACAATATTTGAGCGACGAGTTAGGCAAAAATTATCAAATCCTAAAAGCTCAAAATGGGGAAGAAGCAATAGCTATAATAAAAGAACAGGAAGTAGACCTTGTTTTAACTGATATAATGATGCCCATCATGGATGGAATACAACTATGCAAACTCATTAAACAAAATTTGCGTACTTGCCATATCCTCGTCATTATTCTTTCTGCTAAGACTGATTTTAAAGAACAATTGGAAGGTTTACAAGTAGGAGCAGATGACTATATCCCCAAACCGTTTTCTCTAGTTATGATTACAACTAAAATAAAGAATTTATTCCGGACACGACACCGTGCTATCGAATATTACTCCAAATCTTTAGAAATCGAGCCCGAAAAAATAGCACTCAACCCATTAGACGAAGATTTATTAAAAAAAGCGGTTGAAGTTATGGAAAAGCATATGGATGATGCCGAATTTACAACAGACGAATTCGCCCGTGAAATGTGTATGAGCCGTTCAAACCTTCACCTTAAAATGAAGGCATTGACTGGTGAATCAACCAATGAGTTTATTCGTAAGATGCGATTCAATTATGCTTGCAAATTGCTGAAAGAAGGAAAATATACTGTATCTGAAATTAGTAGCATGGTTGGTTACGTACCTTCCTACTTTGCCACAAGTTTCAAGAAATATTTTGGTTGCCTGCCATCAGAATATGGAAAAAACGGCAAAAGCAATCACAGCCAAACCTAAAAAAAGAAATTGAAAATCCACTTCATATTTCCACTTAAATAGCCTGTTTACAGGCTATTTAAGTATATATTACACAAAAACAAAAGCTACTTCAACAAAAATAAAAACATTCTATACAATACCTCAAGTCGTTTCTACAAGAGCAAAGCGAATATAAAAAAACAACCCCTACCTTTACATCAAACAAAAAAGCAGGAATAATGAAAAACATTAATAATAACTCCATTAAAACGAGACAATGAAAAAACTATTAACCTTATTAACCGGGATCAGTTTATCACTTATTGTGAATGGTCAAAACAATTTGGTCACTAAAGAGCAAACTTTTATTCACGAAACCTCCAAAGAATACGAATGGCCCACAGATCCATCCGTATTAGAGAAGATAGAAAAGTGGCAAGATGCAAAATTTGGCATTATGTTTCATTGGGGAATATATTCAGTTCCCGGCATTGCAGAATCATGGGCATTGTGTTCAGAAGACCGATGGTTTACAGATCGTCGCAGAGAAGCACTTCCGGGAAGTACCTATTGTGAATTTAAGAAATGGTATTGGGGATTATCCGAATCCTTCAAACCAAGCCGTTTTGAGCCAACCGAATGGGCTACATTTATGAAGAAAGTAGGATTCAGATATCTGATATTCACTACCAAACATCATGACGGTTTCTGTATGTTCGACTCCAAATATACAGATTATACCGTTACCAAAGGACCCTATAAGAAAGGAAAATACAGCAATATTACCTACCATGTCTTTGAAGCTTTTCGCAAATCAGATTTCATGATTGGGGCTTATTTCTCAAAACCGGACTGGCACAATGAAAATTATTGGGATCCGTTTTTTGCAACCCCTACACGCAATCCCAATTACGACCTTAAGAAATACCCTGAAAAATGGGCTAAATATCAAGAATATACCGCCAATCAGATTGATGAGTTGATGTCTGACTACGGTAAAATCGATATTCTTTGGCTAGACGGCGGATGGGTAAGAAAACCTCAACAAGATATTAAGTTAGATGAAATAGTACAGAATGCCCGCAAAAAACAACCCGGATTAATTACTGTTGACAGAACCATTCCCGGTAGAAATGAGAATTACCAAACTCCAGAACAAGCAATTCCGCAAGAACAGCAGAATTTCCCATGGGAAAGTTGCATAACATTCAGTAATACCTGGGGATGGAATCCTAATCCAAAATACAAAACTTCAGAATGGGTAATAAACACTCTGGCAGAAGTGGTTGCCAAAGGGGGATGCCTTCTATTGAATGTAGGTCCTGATGGAGAAGGCAATATCGATGACATCGTATACCAACGCTTAGAAAAAGTTGGCGAATGGCTCCATAAGAATGGTACAGCCATCTATGATACACGTACAACACCTAACTATCATTCCGGGAACACCTGGTTTACAGCCAATAAAAACGGAAAAACGTTATATGCAATTTACGCACTCCCTGAAAATGAAAAACTCCCCGCATATATCGAATGGGAAGGCAATATCCCCACTGGTAAAATCACGCTGCTGCAAAACGGACAGCAAATGAAATATACCTGTAGAAACGGAAAAACAAGAATCACTCTACCCAAAGGAATAAAAGAAGAATCCTTGGTTTTCCATTTCAATAAGGCGCAATAAGAGATAACACTAATTTCTAATACATAAACTAACACTAAAAAATTATGAACAAGAGAAGATTTTACACAAAACGAATGCTCATGCTTTCGTTACTAACTTGCGCTTGTTGCCTCCCAGGACAAACTAAGGCAAATGATGCGTCAGCAGCATTAACAGAGCGGAATTCTATTGAGAATATCTTGCAAAACAGAAGAATCTCAGGTGTTGTAAAAGACAGTCAAGGTCCTATAACCGGTGCCAATGTTTCTATCAAAGGGACGACTATTGGAGCTATTACCGACATAAATGGCAAATTTAGTTTTGATGCACCTCAAAAAGGAGTTCTCGTCATTTCATTCATCGGATATATTACACAAGAAATATCTGTAGAAGGAAAAAATGAAATCTCTGTCATTTTAAAAGAAGATACAGAAATACTGGATGAGGTAGTCGTAACAGGATATATTGCACAGAAGAAGGTGAATTTAACCGGTGCCATATCTTCCGTTAATGGTGAAGAATTGACTAAAATCACAGCAACCAGTTCCGCACAAGCATTACAAGGGAAACTACCAGGTGTACAAATCACAGCAGGAGACGGTGCTCCCGGATCTGCATCCAACATCCAAGTGCGAGGTATAGGCTCAGTCATGTCAGGAACACAACCATTGGTTATCGTTGATGGCTTTGAGGGAACATTAGACAACATTGCCATGAGGGATATCGAAACCATTTCTGTACTGAAAGATGCGGCATCAGCAGCTATTTACGGTTCAAAAGCCGCCAATGGCGTTATCCTCATCACCACTAAAAGGGGGAAAACAGGAGCTATGCAGGTAGAAGTTTCCGCTGAATATGGATGGCAAAGCGTTTCTCATATGCCAGATGTGTTGAATGCTACAGAAATGGCAATAAAACAGAACGAAGAAGCCGCATGGAGCAATCAGACTCTGCCCTGGAGTGGCAATCATGCGCCTGAGACTCTCGGCAAAGGATTCAACTGGTGGGATTATGCTTATAAGAATGATGCTCCCATACAAAACTACTATCTTTCCATGAAAGGCGGTACTGAAAAGGCAAAATATGCTATTTCAGCCGGATATATCAAGCAAGAAGGGGTCATCCACCTGACAGATTATGACCGTTTTAATTTCCGTTCAAATTTTGATTATGCCTTCAACAAGAAATTTAAAATAGGAGTCAATATAGAAGCCAGTATCGCCAATACTGATAGCCGTGAGGATATCTATCATTATTCTAAAAACGCTTTACTCATGCATCCAAGCGTTCCACAATATATGCCTGATGGTTCATACGGACTTCCACTTCGTAGTCTCTCCGGACAGTATGACGCAGGACAGGCTATGCCTTTGTCCATGATGTACCTCAGCGACCCCAACTACGTAAGGCTGATTGAAGGCAACACCTTCACCACACGAGCAAACTTTTTTCTGGAATGGGAAATCCTCAAAGGACTGAAATTTAAATCTGTTTATAATCAACAGTATATATGGAGCAAAAAGAACTATTGGAAATCCAGTTATACAGTGTATGATTATGAAACTCCTGAAAGCATTTATGACACAGAAGCTAATGCTGAAGCCATCAGCAACTATTCAGATAGTCAGAAATGGGAGATACAAGAGTTGTTTACTTACAACAGAACATTTGCAAAAAAACATACTTTAGGAGTACTTGCCGGATTTACAGCGGAGAAAGCTAAATCAGGGAATCTTTCCGGTAAGAAAACAGGCTTTCCCGGTAATGAGTTGCGTGTAATTGATGCAGGTAACACCATTGATTATTTAAATGGTAGTATGGCAGAAAATTCCGTAGTTTCTCTTTTCGGACAAGTGAATTATGACTATATGGGTAAATATCTCTTCCAGGCCAATATCCGAAGAGATGGTTCGTCAGTATTCGCACCGGGCAACCAATGGGGTACATTCCCTTCTGTATCAATCGGGTGGCGCATCAGTGAGGAAGAGTTCATGAAAAAGATTTCCTGGCTGAACAATTTAAAGCTAAGAATAGGCTATGGTACTTTGGGAAATGCCAATATCAAGTCATTTGCATGGGTAAGTAGTTACAAACTGACCGACCGTTATCCTTTAGGAGCCCCTAATGCAATATATCCGGCTTATTACCAGACAGACATGAGCAATAAAGATATCAAATGGGAAAGTACTACCACTACCAATGTAGGTATTGATGCAACAGTATTGGACAACAGGCTGAATTTTACATTTGACTGGTATGACAAACGTACAAATGACATGTTGTTTACCGCTACCATTCCTTATTCTACAGGATATTTAAATGGTCCCGTCATTAATGTCGGTGAGGTGATGAATCGCGGATGGGAAATCAGTGCAAGTTGGAACGACAATATTAAAAAATTCCATTATGGCATATCCATCAACCTTGCGCACAATAAAAATGAAGTGACAGACATGGGAGGTGTAGCTCCATTCCAAATAGAAAATGACCTTTGGATTAAAGAAGGATATCCTATCAATTCTTATTTTGGCTATAAGACAATAGGCATTTATCAAAACTGGGATGAAGTCAATAACAGCGTAAAACCGAATGGTGACATTCGTCCGGGTAACTATATCATCCAAAATACTAACGGAGATGACAAAATAGATACAGAAGATAAAACCTTCCTTGGCAGCCGTGACCCAAAATTAGTATATGGAATTAATCTAACGGCAGAATGGCAAGGCATCGACCTTTCTGTAGCCACGAGTGGAGAATCAAAAAAATGTGTCTATTATGATAACAGCTATGGTGGAGTAAATCCCAGATTCTGTAATATTTATAAAGAATATTTCGACAATCGTACTATTGTTGGCGAAGATGGCAATGTAACTGTTTCCGGTAAGTATCCTGCAATGACAGGACTCGGTACCAATGCCCCGGAAGGTCATAAAAAGGTAATGCAGAATACCAGTTTCTTCCGTATAAAGAATATTCAGATAGGTTATACTTTACCCCAAAGTTTCACACAGAAGATGAGGATTAGTAACCTGCGCATTTTCTTCAATGCAGTAAACCCCTTCTTGTTTACAAAATACGTAGGATTCGACCCGGAAACCACCAGTACCCAACAGGATGGCACTGTGAGATACTATCCGGTAAGTAAATCTGTATCAATGGGACTTTCATTGAAATTTTAATGTAAATCATCTCCAAACATAAAACATAGAGAAATATGAAAAAGATATATTTAATAATAGGGATAATAATAAGTATGCTCTTGTCTTCTTGCGAAGATTTCCTGACAACTTATCCTCAGAATCAATTGACTGCAGGAACATTTTTCAAAACTGACGATGATTTTGAAGCAGCAGCCAATGGTATGTATTCGGTCATGACCGGATATCCCTCAGAATTTTTTCCGATGATTGATGGAATTACTCCTTTTGCAGGAGAAACGGCAACCAGCCGTTGCGGTGTATTCAATCCATACAACGGACACCTCCCGATGGTTTCTTCCAGCCTGGATTTCACCCGACAATGTTGGCAAAATATGTACAAAGGAATCGCATGTGCCAACAATATTCTCACTAATACGGAAAAGCCCTCTAACGTTAGCCAGCAGGTGTTCGACAGAACGTTGGGAGAAGCTTACTTTATACGTGGATATGCTTATTTTACCTTAGTTACTCTATTTGGAGATATACCCTTATTCACTGAACCGCAAGTTAGCTACGACCAAGTTTTAAAGCCCAGAACTCCAAAGTCAGAAGTCATCACTCAGATTATTGCAGATTTTGAGAAGGCAAAACAATTGCTGCCCTCTGTTAAAGAATATCGTGGCACAGCCAACCTGGGACGCGCTTCAAAAGGTGCCGCCCAAGCATTTTTAGGGAAAGTGTACGTATATGAAGAAAGATGGACAGACGCAAAAAAGGAATTCGCAGCATTGGTTGATGTACAGGATGCTGATTATGACTTAACTCCTCACTATTATGATCAATTCTGGCCAGACGGTGAAAATGGAATAGAATCCATTTATGAAATTCAATATGATCCATCCCGCCCCGCTGCCACGGGACAATATGCCATGAACCGCTTCATGGACTTTATAAATCCGCCCGCCGAAGCGAATATGAATTTCAAAGGAGGATTTGGTTATCTGGAACCAACCGAATACTACTGTGACTTATTTGAGACTCTTAATGGGTATAAAGTAGCCAGCACATATATTGACCGTACAGATGCGACTCCCGGTCCTGTATTCAATTACAACTATGAGTCAAAGGATCCGCAATTTAATGCCACTGCACCTTACGAAATCAGAGATCCCCGTTTGAAATATACAGTTTGGTATGAGGATTCACCTGCCGTTGAAGAGTTTATACAGAAGACAGGGCAAGACAATGCAAACTTCAAGAGCAGATATTCTAAAACCAGCAATCATTGCGTAGTAAAATACATCGTTGGGAAACTCGGAGGAAAAAGTGGCTACAGCCCAATGAATATGATTGTAATGCGCTATGCAGACGTTCTTTTACTATATGCAGAAACTTGCATTCATGAAAATGATTTGCCCAAAGCCGTTTCATTAATCAATAGAGTAAGAAATAGAGTCAATATGCCTTCAGTTGAACAAATCGGCACTATTCAGGGTGTAGACATTGCCGGTAATAAAGAAAATCTAATGAAATATCTGCAACAAGAACGTTTCCGTGAGTTAGGTTTCGAGTGGGGACACATGATGTTTGATATGGCACGTTGGGATATTCTGGTTAGTGAACTGAAGGATTACTGGACACAAGGGCGTGATGGTTGGCCAACATTTTCCAGTACAGCACTTCAATTTACAAAAGATTGTTACTTATTCCCGATTCCGGAGCAAGAAATGACTTCTAACCCGCTATTGAAACAGAATCCGGGCTATTAAAAGTAACGTTTAAAAAATAAAGTGGTATAACAGGCTTTATTATTTCTCCAATAGGAAAAATATTTTTTCCCAATAGGAGAAAAATAAGCTAATCCTTTTTGATGCTTTTATGAAAATCTATGAGAGGAATACTTTGCAGTATTATACTCAATTTATTCCTCTCTCTCTTTCATCTCATAAGAAAATAGGTATATTCATTATAAATACTAACTTCATATATAAATATGAAAAAGCTGCCAACAATAATACTCTGCTTTTATCTGTGCCTTTTTACTAATACGGTATGGGCACAATCATTGAACGAAGATGCATTTACTTTGCTGGATTTAAACTACCCGGGATTGGAAGAGGTAAACCGACTATATCATGAAGGGAACAAGGAAGATGCCGCAAAAGCTCTTCTAAAATATTATCAGAATCGCAAAAGCATAATTAATCCTACCATTGACCTCGATAGTATTACCATCAGCAAACAAGAGCAAGAATGGGCAGACGAAGCATTGAAGCATACATTTTATGTACATGATGGTTACCGGCCCTTCAATTATGGGAAAGACATCAATTGGCAATACTGGCCGGTGAAAGATAATGAACTGCGCTGGCAATTGCACCGCCATAAGTGGTTTATTTCCATGGGAAAAGCATATTATTTAAGTAAAGACGAAAAGTATGCCAAAGAATGGGTCTATCAATATAGAGACTGGATTCGAAAGAATCCCTTACTCGAAATTGATGCACAAGAGTATGAGATACTGAGCCATAGTAAAACCAAAGACGTGGCAGAGAATGTGCGATTTGCCTGGCGTCCATTAGAGACAAGCCACCGTCTGGCAGACCAAATCAATCAATTTACACTCTTTCTTTCATCACCTTCATTTACGGCGGACTTTCTGACGGAGTTTCTCGTGAACTACCGGCGTCACGCCTTTCATGTGCTTCATAGCTATTCAGCAGAAGGAAACCATCTATTATTCGAAGCACAACGCATGATTTATGCAGGTGTCTTCTTCCCCGAATTTAAAGAAGCTGTTTCATGGAGAGAAAGTGGCATCAAGATTCTGAATAGGGAAATAGAAAAGCAAGTATATAAGGATGGAGGACAGTATGAGCTAGACTTGGGCTACCATGCCGCTTGTGCCGATATATTTCAAAAAGCATTGTTCATGGCAGAGTCCAATGGATTTCACAATGAATTTCCACAATCATATATCAAGACTGTAGAGAATATGATTATATTTTTTCTAAATCTTAATTTCCCTGATTATACGTACCCGTGCTTCAGCGATGCCAGCCGGAATAACACACGGGACAGATTCCGGAATTGGGCTAAATTATTCCCTGACAATGAACAAATACGCTATTTTGCTACACTGGGGAAGGAAGGCAAAGCACCGGATAATTTATCGAAAGGCTTCCTAACGTCCGGTTTCTTTACATTTCGTAACGGATGGAATAAAGATGCTACAATAATGATGATAAAAGCCGGTCCAAAGGGAGAATGGCATTGTCAACCCGATAATGGCACTTTCGAACTGTGGTTTAACGGCAAGAACCTGTTTCCGGATTCAGGCTCATACGTATATGGCGGTGACAAAGAAGTAGCGAAACTCCGTAATTGGTTTCGACAGACAGCCGTACATAACACACTGACGTTAAACAATAAGGATTTAGAGACTACGCAGTCCGTAACCAAGCAGTGGAAAGCAGATGGTGATATACAAGTACTGGTAACAGAGAATCCAAGTTATAAGGAACTTAAGCATCGGCGTTTCATCTTTTTTATAGATGCTTCTTACTTCGTTATTGTAGATGAGGCTATAGGCACAGCGCAAGGAACCATAAATCTGCACTATCAACTCTGCGACGGAAAAGTAGAGGTTGATTCTCAAAATAAAAAATTAGCCACTGCCTACGAGGGCAATAGCAATGTAGTGTTGCAGTGCTTCGCAAATAAAGAAATAAAGATGGAAGAGGAAGAAGGGTGGTACTCCACATCCTATCGCCATCGCACTAAGCGCCCTGCCTTTGCTTTCAATATTGAAAAAACAAGTGAAGAAACAGTGAGTTATATAACTGTAATATATCCAGTCAAAGATATAAATAGGAAAGTTGATATTTCAGCTAAGTTTCAAGAAAAAACAAGAAACTGCGTAGAACTTGAAGTGAAAATAAATGGCAAAAAGAAAACACTGAAATGTCAGCTACAAGAGTGAAGGGTAAAACGGTAAAGCAATACTAAAATGGGAAGGAAAATCATCATTTATTTGTTTCTGCTATGCTTTGTCAGAACAAATTACGCATACTCACAGGCGCAATATTTTGTGTCTCCCAATGGAAAAGATACAGGAAAAGGAGATATCAATTCTCCCTTTCTAAGTATAGAAAAAGCGAAGCAAGAGTCACGCAAGCAAAATGGAATTACAACCATTTACCTGCGTGAAGGTGTATACCGGTTAGAACAACCACTCGTTTTAACTTCTGAAGATGGAAATGAAGAAAAGCAACTTATAATTTGTGCATATCCTGAAGAAAAAGTAATTATTACAAGCGGAGTAACTCTTCATCCCAACTGGGAATATTATAAGAAAAATATCATAAAATCCTCTGTTAAGGAATCGGTGATAATGGATCAGCTATTTGTCAATGGCAGCTATCGTCCAATGGCCCGATACCCCAATTTTGACTCTACTGCAGTCAGGTTTAACGGCACCTCAGCTCAAGCCACCTCCACTGAAAGAATAAAGAAGTGGAAGGCTCCCAAGGGGGGATATCTGCATGTCATGCATGCATCAGACTGGGGAGATATTCATTATCAAATTGTTGGAAAGAACAAGAATAATACACTGCAACTGGAAGGAGGCTGGCAGAACAACCGTCCCTCTGCCGGACATGTACAGAATCGAATGGTAGAAAATATATTTGAAGAACTGGATGCGCCGGGAGAATGGTATTATGACAAAGAAAATAGAATACTCTATTATTATCCCATGCCTGATGAGAATATGGAAGAGATTACATTAGAAACGCCCCAACTGAAGCATCTGATTGAATTGAGAGGCAGTAAGGAAAGACCGGTACAGAATATTACTATAAAAGATATTGAGTTTACTCAAACCACCCGAACTTTTATGGAGTCTTATGAGCCCTTGTTGCGCTCGGACTGGGCTATATATCGGAGCGGCAGTATTCTATTAGAGGGTAGTAAAAGCTGTAGGATACAAGAGTGTAATTTTTATAATTTGGGAGGTAACGCAATATTCTTCTCTAATTATAACTACCAATCTTCTGTCACTGGTTGTCATTTGTCTCAAATAGGCGCCAGCGGAATCTGTCTCGTAGGTGATCCTGAAGCCGTGCGTTCCCCTTCATTCAAGTATGAAGAATCCGTGGCCATACCACAGATTGATCGTATAGCCGCTTCTAAAACAGAAAATTATCCAACAGAATGTTTAGTCTATGACAATTTGATTCATCATATAGGGCTTTACGAAAAACAAGTTGCCGGAGTTCAGTTGTCAATGTGCAGTTCCATCACTATCAGTCACAACAGCATCTACCATACCCCACGTGCAGGTATCAATATAAGCGAAGGTACTTGGGGAGGACATATTATCGAATACAATGATGTTTTCAACACCGTAAGAGAAACAGGTGATCACGGTTCGCTCAACTCTTGGGGAAGAGACCGCTTTTGGAGAAGCAATCGTTCCCAAATGGACAGCTTGGTTGCAGTAGAGCCTGATATCATCCTCCTTGACGCTAAAAAAGAAAATATAATACGATACAACCGATTCAGATGTGACCGTGGTTGGGATATTGACCTGGATGATGGTTCCAGTAATTATCACATCTACAATAATCTTTGCTTAAGTGGAGGGATAAAGTTAAGAGAAGGCTTCTATCGAGTTGTAGAAAACAATATAATAGTGAATAATACATTCCATCCACATGTATGGTTTAAAAACAGTGGTGATGTATTTGCCAGAAATCTGATAATGCGTCCTTACCGTCCTATCAGAGTTTCTGATTGGGGAGCAGAGACAGATTACAATTTATTTACTGACAGCCTGTCCTATCAGGAGGCAATTAAAAATCACACAGACAAGCATTCTGTTGTTTATCCCGTAACATTCAAAAATGCCCTCATTGGTGACTTCAGTATTGTGGAGATTTCAAAGATAACTCCTTTATGTGGTTTCAAGAACTTTGAGATGAATAAGTTCGGAGTGGTTTCTCCTAATTTAAAACAACTGGCTAAACACCCCCAAATGCCCCTCCCGACTATTTATGCACATAAAGCTAAAAGCATAGTCACTAAAAACTGGTCAGGATTGTCTTTAAAAGAACTGAATTCGGAAGAAGAACGTTCCGCTACCGGAATGGATTCTAAGCGAGGTGTATATGTCATTGCTGTTGATGCATTGGAAAGTCCATTACGTGACTTTATACAACCTAATGACGTGATTCTTTCATTGGCAGGAAACGATATTCACACATTGGCGGATATGATAGAATACACTAAACGGGCTGATTTTACCAAAGTAGTGGAAATTATCATTTTCCGAGATCAAAAGGAGAAACGGATATTAATCCCTGCAAACGTAGTCTATCAATCAAAAGATTAAGTAGTATAGTAATAATCATTTTATAATTCAATTTTTAGTATGAAAATAAATAGATCAATTATAGCCGCCCTATTATTGGGGCTCGTCAGTTGTCAAAAGAAAACAGATATGAATCAGGAATCATGGGTAAAAGAAGCTTTAGATGTTGCTTCCTATCAATTGGAATTGACGGCAAATGAGCTTGCTGACTCTGCAAAGCTTCCCAGATCTGTATGGGCGGGATACGACATCGACTTTCTTACCAGCCAATTGGAACGAAGTCCCGATTCATTCCAAAAAGCTCTTTTACCTAATCCATCTGTTGAAATAACTGGTAAAAGGCATCTGACCGATATCTACGATTGGACCAGTGGTTTTTTTCCCGGGAGCCTATGGTACGCCTATGAGATGACAAAAAATGAAAAGTTAAAAGAACAAGCTATCCAATATACTAACTTGCTGAACCCGATAAGAAGTTTCAAAGATACGCATGATTTAGGTTTCATGATCAATTGCAGTTTCGGCAATGCTCTCCGCCTGGCTCCCAATGACAGCATCAAAAGCATAATTGTGGAAACAGCAAATAATCTCTGCGCACGTTTCAATCCGGAAATTGGCTGTATCCGCTCGTGGGACTTCGGACTCTGGAATTTTCCGGTTATCATTGATAACATGATGAACTTGGATTTATTGTTTAATGCAACCCGGCTGACTGGTGACAGTACTTATTACAGAGTGGCTGTTAAACATGCTCAAACCACAATGAAACATCATTTCCGTCCGGATTATACCTCTTATCATGTCATCAGTTACAACAGTGATGGCACAGTGGAAAGTAAAGGTACTTATCAAGGTAAAAACGATGGTTCTGCCTGGTCGCGCGGACAAGCTTGGGCAGTATATGGCTATACTTCATGTTATCGCGAAACAAAAGATACTGCTTTCCTTCAAGAAGCTACAAACATAGCGGATATGATTATGAAAAGAGTAACTACCGACGACTGCATTCCATATTGGGATTATGACGCACCGGCAGGTAAAAGCACTCCGAGAGATGCCTCGGCGGCAGCCATCACAGCCTCAGCATTACTTGAACTCAGCACCTTGGCTCCGGAAGGAAAGAAATATTTCGACTATGCCGAAACCATTCTGAAGAATCTTTCCAGTGATAAATATTTGGCGGTGAAAGGCAGCAACCAAGGATTTGTACTGATGCACTCCACCGGTTCACTTCCTCATGGTTCGGAAATAGATGTGCCGCTGAACTATGCAGACTACTATTATCTGGAAGCTTTACAGAGATATAGGAATCTAACGAAGTAATCAGATTGTTTGACAGGGTAAATCCGTTACTGATGTATGATACGGAAGTAACGGATTTTTTATTTATAAAAGATAATCCGGATATTTCAGTCAAACAAAACAAGTCATAATATCACAGAATATCATTTTATAATCTGCCTCAATCTGTGATATATATCGTACCTTTGCCGCACAATCATTAAATTGAAAACACAATGGAAAAAGAATCATTCGATTATTCAAGAGTTCCCCATAACTTTGGTCTGTGCGCGACAGCAGATTGCCCTCATGCCGACACTTGCCTACGCCGGATTGCATACACTCATACACCGGCAAGTGTTACTTTTCCGCCTACACTGAACCCGAAAACAATTGAAGCCATGGCAGGGAAGTGCGAATATTACCGTTCCAACCAAAAAGTGCGCTATGCCAAAGGTTTTGTCCGCACCACGGAAGCACTGGCTGTCAGCGCATCAGGAACGTTCCGCTACGGGCTGATAGGCAGTTGGGGAATCAGACGATATTATCAAAAACGGAAAGGAGAAACTTTACTGTCGCCTGCCGAACAACAAAGAGTGACGACGCTGGCCAGGAAATTGGGCTTGCAACAGGAAGAGTATTTCGATAGCTATGTAGAAGAATATAACTGGTAGCAAGGCGACTGTCGTCCGGCATACAACGGACAGGCAAGCAGCATCTTACAAACTAACAGCCGTGCCCCGGCAGGTGAATGAATTTCACCTTACGAGGACACGGCTGTTTCTTTTCATGGTAACTTGGTTTACCCCAAATGGTAACTCCATTTACATGCCGAGGTAAAGGTCGTTACATACCGAGGTAAAGAGCGTTACAATAAGTGGTAAAGGTCGTTACATCCAGCGGTAAAGGCTTTTACATCAAGATGCAAATAGGATGTAAATGCAGCACACTGATAATTAGCACACTAAACAAAAAGACCTTTCACCAATAAAACCAGCAACCTTAATCCTTGAAGAATATTTTCTTCCTCAGCACATCCGCTCCATTGGTAGCTATGACAATATAAAAGCCATTCTGCATACCGGGTAATCTCAGATAATTATCGTTTGTTTGCTGTAATAGCACCCGCCGTCCCGATAAATCAATAATTTCAATCTTCGTATTCTCATTACTGTCCAAACCGCTCCATGATAACTGCTGATTGTAATAATATAATTCTCCGACGGGTGAAGCAACTTCCGGTGAGATTCCCGTCTCGATTTCATCTACGCAAGCTGCGTAAAGTTCATGAATCGACCAGTAATTTCCTTTGCTTCCCGTCTGCACGATCCGGAATTTCGAGGCTTCCTCTGCCGGAAAAGAGATAATTTGTACTGCTCCCGCATTCTTTCCTGAGGCAACCCGTTTCCAAGCACCGTCTATACCAGTATTCAAATACACCTCACAGCCCGCAGGACCATCACCCGGACTCTTTGATGTATCCAAAATAATGCGGTTCAGTTTATGTGCCGACTGCATATCCACTATCACCCATTGTCCCGATTGCTGCGGAGCGTTCGTATCCCAGCGTGTAGCCGCATCGTCGTCGATGGCTTTAGGAGCATTGGAATTATTTGTACTGGCAGTGATGGTCCACTTCGTACGGGAAAGCAATACATCCGTTGCCGTGAAAACGGGAGCTATTGGCAAATTGTTCTCCCATACGCCCAACTTATCAGCCACTGCAGCAGCCACATCAGTTACAGTAGATGTCACAGCCGCCTGTTTCTCGTGTCCGCTACTGGCAAAAATAAGATCATCTCTCGTATTGACCACTGCATTATGCAGCGCAACAGTACCGGTTGACTTTGGTAAATTCATGAAAGACGTCTGCCCGGATGTGCTGAAGTTAGCCAGATTCAAATTGAGTTTTCCATTTTCAACCACTACACCATGTTTAGCACTCCCCCAGAAGTCAGCACCAAACAAAGTAACTTCACCAGAAAAATCCGCCTTGGTAGTCAGGAAACGAGTTTCCGAATAAACAGATTCATCTCCTTCAAGGGCTACTAACTGGGAGTTTATCATATCGAAGCCTGCCGGATCCAGAGCTTCATAGACAACAGAATTCCAAGAACCGTCTACACCCAATCCCAAAGAACGACCGGATGCAGCTTTTCCCCCGTCAGCCTGAAAGACAATGCCCTCGAAACCTCCGTAATGGAAATCGTTGTATAGAATTTGATTGCGGCAATCCCCCACAGTGATAAAACGTAATTCATTCTGGTTCTGCTTGTAAGCCTTGTTCTGATCCGCAGCAAGACTATTGGGCCACGAACCGAACTTAGTTTCCGAACCACAAGCATAGACAATGGAATTGAACTGCATGTTACAAACCCGACCACCTTCCGAACCGCCACCAATACGGATAGCATTCATGAAAACGTGTCCGGCAAGATAGTCCACATAGTGATTATCACATTTATAAGTAAACAAGTCCACACCGTTATATGCGGCTCTCACCCCTACATTCACGATATATGCATCTTTTCCCGTCACCTGAATGCAATAAGGATATTTAGTCACTGTAGGCAAGCTGGAAGTTACCTGCTCCGGATAGTCGAATGTCAAACCGCGCAAGCCACTGCCTGCCGAAAGTTTCAGGAAAGGCTGCCCTTGCTCCTGTCCACGTCCTGCATAGACTTCAAGAATACTGCCATGCCCCTTCGGAACAGTAGCAAAATCAGAGGCTCCCCGTAATTCTACGCCTGTAGGAACCGTCAAGTTACCCAGTACCTTATAACGTCCGCCCGGCAAGTAGACAATGCCGCCTCCTTCACTGGCCGCCTTGTCCATCGCTTTCTGGATAGCCTCCGTATTATCCTTGCCTTCTTGCAGTCCCCAACTGATATCTATCTGGAGCCACGAACTGCTTGAATTGGCATTAAACGTGACAACAAACGGCTCGGCACCAAAATCAAGTACATTATATAAAGCCAGACGATCGGGCTTGGTTTCGGGTACTTTCATTTCAGGAAAATCCGGCAAAGGTTTTGTCTCGACAGGCGTGTGGTCAATGCGGCATTCAAATAAAGACTGATTCTTCACTTCTGCCGTCTTTGCAAAACGATTGCCCGTCAGTATTGTACGAGCATCGGAACCGATGTAAATCTGCGGAGTTTCATTGTTGAAGTCCGTATCCGAAGCCATTAAATCACCACCTAAACTATTCACAGCACCTTTATTTACTGTACATTGTTGCATCATCAGCTTGGCGGAAACTCCTTCCTCCATCAATACAGCTTCATCAGAAGCTGAAATCTCACATCCGTAAAGCTGCACGGGTCCGGTGCTGGAGGAAGTGACTACTACTCCTCTCTCACAATCTTCTACATGAACACGAGTGAACATGATACCTGCCGATGAAGTACCGTCCACATAAATACCCGTCTTGCAGTTCCGCAAAGTAAATCCGTAATTATGCCCGTTCGGCGCACCGTCTCCCGCTAAGGAAACTCCGGTACGAAACCCTTTATTATACCCCTCGATATCCACATAGCAAGTATACGACCAGTCATTACGGCGCATCACAATACCTGTTCCGTTCCTGTATATCCAGTCAGCATAAGCGCCTCCCACTCCCGGCGCTCCTTCCAGACCGGAACCGGCCCAATAGTCGGGCGAGAAGTGTATCCACTCGAAACGCCCGACGTCAGCTATATTATCAATCTCGATACCACGGAATAACGGGGTACCATACACATCATAAATATTGGGGCAGCCTCCTCCATTCTTCCTCGACAGTACGATACCACTATAAGAGTTCACCAGCGTGACATGCCGTACATTGCAATAATCATTTCCCCATACACCATCACGTCCGTACAGTATCGTGGGTGGATAAGGGGTTATCTTGTCCGGATCCTGATGCGGATACCAAATGTTCAGATGGGTTAATGCCGTGGAGGGTTCCATCGTAATAAACGCATTTGATTCTGTTTCAGAACCTCCTTTCATATCTACCATCAGTATCGTTCCCTCAACCGGTTTTCCCTTCACCGGACGTTTCCACTCACCACGCATAGTCACTCCGGTAGGAATGAATAATTTCCCGGAGATACGGTAACGTCCTGCCGGAACAAAGAGCGTACCACCCCGACGATTTTCACCCAGCTTACTCAAAGCTGTTTGAAAAGCATTTTGCGAATCTTTCGCACCGGTAGGGTCAGCACCGAAATCGGTAGTCACGGTATAAGTCGCCACTCCCACATCTTCCGCCGGATAATCATCCGACACAATCAATTGCCAATTAGCAGGTTTGTCGTCAGACTGTGCCTGTACACATGAGGCTAACAAAGCCAAAACATAAAAAAGTAGTAATTTCTTCATGCCATATAAATTATTAGATTATGGTTCTTAAGATAAAACTGTAACAGCACAAAGATGCGGGAGAATAGTTAACGAAAGAATTAATATGGAATTAAAAACAAACTAAAATTCGCGCATATACTTAAAATCAGAGATAAAAGCAAAAGAAAACGGACTGCAAGTATAAAAATACCCGCAGTCCGCCTATTACTTTAGCGCCTCAGCGCCTTATTCACTTCTTAAACTTATTCTTCGTCCATCAGGATTTCCAGAATCTGGCAAGCAGCCTTGGCAACCGGAGTACCGGGACCAAAGATAGCAGCTACACCGGCCTTATAGAGGAAATCATAATCCTGTGCAGGAATTACACCACCGGCAATCACGATGATATCCTCACGACCCAGTTTCTTCAATTCTTCGATGATCTGCGGAACCAATGTCTTATGTCCGGCAGCCAGTGAAGACACGCCCACTACGTGAACGTCATTTTCAACAGCCTCGCGGGCAGCTTCGGCAGGGGTCTGGAACAATGGTCCCATATCCACATCGAAACCACAGTCGGCATATCCGGTAGCTACAACCTTAGCACCACGGTCGTGACCGTCCTGCCCCATCTTGGCAACCATAATACGGGGCTGACGTCCCTCTTTCTTCGCAAACTTTTCAGTCAACTCGCAAGCACGCTTGAAGTCACTGTCATTCTTACTTTCTGATGAATACACGCCTGATATAGTTCTGATTATTGCTTTATAACGTCCTACAATCTTTTCGCAAGCATAAGAGATTTCTCCCAATGTAGCGCGAACACGGGCAGCTTCCACTGCCAATTCCAGCAAGTTGCCTTCCTTGGTTTCCACGCATTTGGTGATAGCCTCCAATGCTTTCTGCACTTCAGCTTCATTACGTCCTTCTTTCAGACGCTTCAGGTTCTCAATCTGTTCCAGACGAACTGCTGTATTGTCGATTTCAAGGATATCAATCGGAGCTTCTTTCTCCAAACGATACTTATTCACACCAACGATAGTCTGAGAACCGGAGTCGATACGGGCCTGCGTACGTGCAGCTGCTTCTTCGATACGCATCTTAGGAATACCGGTTTCGATAGCTTTCGCCATACCACCCAATTTTTCAACTTCCTGAATGAGTTCCCAAGCCTTGTGAGCCAGTTCGTTTGTCAGAGACTCTACATAGTAAGAACCACCCCATGGGTCAACATTCTTGCAGATGTAAGTTTCTTCCTGAATATAAATCTGAGTGTTACGTGCGATACGTGCAGAGAAGTCCGTCGGCAACGCAATAGCCTCGTCAAGTGCATTGGTGTGCAAAGACTGAGTATGTCCCAGCGCGGCAGCCATAGCCTCGATACAAGTACGGCCAATATTGTTAAACGGATCTTGCTCGGTCAGTGACCAGCCCGAAGTCTGGGAGTGTGTACGCAGAGCCAGAGATTTCGGGTTCTTCGGATTGAACTGTTTCACAATCTTCGCCCAAAGCATACGTGCAGCACGCATCTTGGCAATTTCCATGAAGTGGTTTGTACCGATAGCCCAGAAGAAAGACAGACGCGGAGCAAAAGCATCAATATCAATACCCGCAGCTGTTCCGGCACGGAGGTATTCCAAACCGTCGGCCAACGTATAAGCCAACTCGATGTCCGCCGTAGCTCCCGCTTCCTGCATGTGGTAACCGGAGATAGAGATAGAGTTGAACTTCGGCATCTTCTGAGAAGTATATTCGAATATATCGGAAATAATCTTCATGGAGAATGCAGGCGGGTAAATATAGGTATTACGCACCATGAACTCTTTCAGAATATCATTCTGGATAGTACCGGCCATTTCTTCCAACTTAGCCCCCTGTTCCAGACCGGCGTTAATATAAAACGCAAGGATCGGAAGAACAGCACCATTCATTGTCATGGATACGGACATCTTGTTCAAAGGAATACCATCGAAGAGAACCTTCATGTTTTCCAGTGAGCAGATAGATACACCGGCTTTACCTACGTCACCTACCACACGTTCGTGGTCCGGATCGTAACCGCGGTGTGTAGCCAAGTCAAAGGCAACGGACAAACCTTTCTGTCCGGAAGCCAGGTTACGGCGGTAGAATGCATTCGACTCTTCAGCAGTAGAGAATCCGGCATACTGACGGATCGTCCAGGGACGCAGTGTGTACATCACGGAGTACGGACCACGCAGGTAAGGAGGCAAACCGGCAGCATAGCCCAGATGTTCCATGCCTTCTAGGTCTTCCTTTGTATAAACAGGCTTCACTTCAATGTGTTCCGGCGTCTTCCAATCAGCATGGATGCCGTTAGCCTTTTGCCACTCAGCACCGTTTGCGGGCTGAAATGCGGCATATATATCTAAGTTCTTAAAATCTTTTCTCATCGTTATATGAAATTAAGAATGAAGAATGAAGAATGAAGAATTACCATGCGGCGTTATAGCGCAGCCAAATTCTTCATTCTTAATTCTTAATTCTTCATTAATATCTTATTGTATTCTCTCAGCGTTTCCAGCACGTTAACGCGAACATGGATAAAGTTCTCGATACCGGCAGCCTTCAGTTCTTCCATGTTGGCAGGAGCACCGGCTACGATAAATATGGCACGGCCATCCAAAGCCTTGAAGGCAGGAACTGCATATTCTGCATATTCATCATCACTCGAACACAATACCACGATGTCAGCCTTGGCAGCCATGGCGGCCTCTATACCGGCTTCCACAGTGGGGAAACCAAGGTTGTCAATCACCTCATATCCGGCACAAGCCAGGAAGTTGCAAGAGAACTGAGCACGTGCCTGACGCATAGCCAGATTGCCGATAGTCAACATGAATGCTTTCGGACGCTTGCCGGAAGCTTCCGTTTCAAGACGCAACGCTTCAAATTCACTGGCAGCACGGTCGAAATTCAATGCCGGAACATCTTTTTCGCAAGTGTCGTGACCACCGCAGCAGCAAGTAGCTTCAAACGGTTTCTTCTCACCTGCCTTTTCATTGAAGTTCGGGAACTGATTGGTGCCCAACAATACTTCGCGACGCTGAGCAACTGCTTTATGACGGGTCTTGTTGCTTTCGTTCACGGCAGCCTGTACCTTACCTGCTTTTACTGCTGCATAGAAACCGCCTTCTTCTTCTACTGCAAGGAAGAGTTCCCATGCTTGTTTAGCGATGGATACAGTCAAATTTTCAATATAATATGAACCGGCAGCAGGGTCAATCACCTTATCAAAGTGAGACTCTTCTTTCAGCAACAACTGCTGATTGCGTGCCATACGTTCAGAGAACTCATCAGGAGTTGCATACGTTTTGTCGAACGGACTCACAGTCATTGAGTCCACACCGCCCAAAGCAGCACTCATGGCTTCTGTCTGCGTACGCAGCAAGTTCACATGAGCGTCGAACAAAGTAAGGTTGAATGTAGAAGTTTCAGCGTGAACACGCATCTTGGCAGCACATTTAGCCTCCGCATCATAAGAAGCCACAATGTTTGCCCACAACATACGGGCAGCACGGAACTTAGCTATTTCGAGGAAATAGTTGGAGCTGATGCCGAAATTGAATTTAATCTTCCTGGCAACTACAGCAGCAGGAACTCCGGCTTCAGTCAGTTGATTCAGATATTCATTACCCCAGGCAAGAGCATAACCCAATTCCTGATAGATATAAGAACCGGCATTATTCAGTGTCAGAGCCGTTACATTCAGTACACGGTATTCCGGCAGAGCAGCGGTTGCTTCAATCAAGGCTTTGGCTGTTGCCAGCATATCGCCCTTTTCTTTACCTTTGGCCAGCATCTTGTCGAAGAAATCATAGCCGATAGAACCTTGCAATTTCGTCAGGTCATATCCTTTCTTTTGGAAATAAGCCACCAGGATTTCCGCAAGTTCCACTACATGTCCCTGGCACGTGTAGAAGTTCAGTTCCACACACTCGGCACAGATACCTTCGAGCAATGTCTCGATGTATTCGGCATTGAGCTCTTTTGCCTTCACACGGAACGCCAGTGAATCTACGCCTTTATTCAGAATATCCAGCGCTTTTGTGTTAGCTTCCTTCGGGCATTCCACCTTGATTTCCTGGCGTACCAGCCATTCGTTGTTGTCTTTCTTGGTGCCTCTGAGATAAGGGAATTCACCGGGAAGTGCGTCCGTCGTTTTCAGTCCTTCGAGGTCTTCCATGCGGTAGAAAGGTTTCACCTTGAATCCTTCGTTTGTTTTCCAAACGAGTTTCTTCTCAAAATCAGCGCCTTTCAGGTCGGCTGTAACTTTGTCCATCCACTGTTCGGTGGTGGTGGGAGCAAAGTCTGAGAAGAGTTTTTCTTTACTGTCTGCCATAGTTTATTTTAATTAAAAAGATAATTAAGTAATCTCTTCACTTACCTATTTGTCGAAAAATAGGACTTGCAAATATACTCAATAAGTTATAATAACAAGGATTTTTAAGTAAAATTCGCATGGAGTTTGACATTCTGAAAGGATAGTGTTCAATTCCCCCGAAATCGGACTGTAGCCGAAACGTATCCGGAGCAGGTACGGAGCAGGTGCATTCCAGATACGGTGCAGACAGATAGTCAGCCCCCTCAAAGCGACTAAAATAAAAACTCCCGGAAACCCTTTGCCAGCTCCCTTTTAATGCCTACCTTTGCGCGAAAATTCAGCAACTAAATAAAAAAGGTAAACAAAAGTAACTATGGATTGGTTAGAGAGTTTGTTATGGGACCCTGCCTCCGTCGCCCATATCGTATGCTTGTATGCATTCGTAATATCTGTCGGCGTGCTTTTGGGTAAGATTAAGATTTTCGGAATATCACTGGGAGTGACATTTGTACTCTTCACAGGTATTCTGATGGGACATTTCGGCTTTACGGGTGAGACACACATTCTGCACTTCATCCGCGAATTCGGGCTTATTTTATTCGTATTCTGTATCGGTCTGCAAGTAGGACCGTCGTTCTTCTCTTCCTTTAAGAAAGGAGGCATGACACTGAATATGCTTGCAGTAGGTATTGTTGTACTGAATATTGCAGTGGCTCTGGGCATTTACTTCATCGACGGAGGAATCGACCTCCCCATGATGGTAGGTATCCTTTACGGTGCAGTCACCAATACTCCGGGTTTGGGTGCCGCACAGGAAGCATTGAACCAACTGAACTACACGGGTGACCCCATCGCATTGGGATATGCCTGCGCTTATCCGCTCGGTGTTGTCGGTATCATCGGTTCTATTATTGCTATCCGCTACATCTGCCGGGTGAACCTGAAAAAGGAAGAAGATGAACTCTCTACACAGACTTCTGATATGAAGCACATGCCGCACATGTTGCATCTGGAAGTTCGCAACGAATCTATCGACGGAAAGAAGCTCCTCCAGATCAAAGAGTTTCTGGGACGTCCTTTTGTATGCTCACGCATCCGCCATGATGGACACGTCAGCATCCCCAACCAAGATACGGAATTTCATATCGGAGACCAGGTATTCATCGTATGCTCCGAGGAAGATGCCGAAGCGGTAATCGCTTTCATCGGTAAAGAAATTCAAGTGGACTGGGAAAAACAAGATATGCCAATGGTTTCACGCCGCATATTGGTGACTAAGTCCGAAATCAACGGTAAGAAACTGGGTAGCCTGCATTTCCGTAGCATGTATGGAGTGAATGTAACCCGCATCAACCGTTCCGGTATGGATTTGTTTGCCGATCCGAATCTGATATTGCAGGTAGGTGACCGCGTTATGGTCGTGGGTCAGCAAGATGCCGTAGAACGGGTTGCCGGTGTATTGGGTAACCAGTTGAAACGTCTGGATACACCGAACATTGTGACTATCTTCGTGGGTATCTTCCTGGGTATTCTGCTGGGTAGTCTTCCTATCGCTTTTCCGGGCATACCTACTCCGGTAAAACTCGGTTTGGCAGGTGGTCCGTTGGTGGTTGCTATCCTTATCGGACGATTCGGTCATAAGTTGAAGCTGGTGACTTATACAACCATGAGTGCCAACCTGATGCTGCGCGAGATCGGTATTGTACTTTTCCTTGCCAGTGTAGGCATCGAAGCCGGTGAGCACTTTGTACAGACCGTAGTAGAAGGTTCCGGATTATCATACGTAGGCTATGGCTTCCTGATTACCGTAATTCCTTTGCTGATTATCGGTATGATTGCCCGCTTCTATTGCAAAGTGAACTACTTCACGCTGATGGGATTGATTGCCGGTAGTAATACAGACCCTCCCGCACTGGCGTATGCCAACCAGGCATCCGGCAACGATGCTCCGGCAGTAGGCTATTCTACGGTTTATCCGCTGACAATGTTCCTGCGTATTCTGGCGGGACAAATGATATTGCTGACAATGATGTAATGCAAGCTGTATTTAAGCAAAAGAGAGGTCATGTTCGCATGACCTCTCTTTTTTATTTCATCGATTATAAATAATAATTCCGCTTCACTTGATTTTGAGTCTCACAAACTCCTCCACAAAATCTATCGTCTTCTCAATGCCCAGCACCGAAGAATCAATACAGAGATGATAAGTTGCCGCAGCTCCCCATGTCTTGTAACTATAATAATTGTAATACTCCGAACGTTTTTTATCTGCCTTGCTCATCATATTTTCCGCCTCTTCTTCCGAAATGTGATGCATAGCGCAAAGACGGGCAACACGTGCCTCATGCGAGGCAGAAATAAAGATATTGGCGCAACGGGGATGCTCCCGGAGAATATAATCGGCACAACGACCTACAAAAAGACAGGACTTCTCAGAAGCCAACTGACGGATCACATCACTCTGCACTTTGAAAAGCGCGTCATTACTAAGACAATTCTGGGTAGGTAAGGCACCATCTCCCACAAAAGGGAAACGCATACCGAAAAGTCCACCGATGATTCCCTGCGAAGCACGCTCATCAGCTTTCTCGAAAAATTCACGACAGAGGCCACTCTCCTTGGAAGCCAGAGTTATCAACTCCTTATCATAGAAATCGATGCCCAAGCGGGCTGCCAACTTCTCCCCTATCTCCTTTCCGCCGCTTCCCAATTGGCGACCGATGTTCACAACGAATTTCTTATTCATAGCTTCAATCTAAATATTGGTTTACTGATAGCAAAAGTAAGGATTTATAGGAAAGAAACAAAAAAAGTCACACGTTTTTCACCTTATCCCTCCGCTCTCTTGAATTTACGGAACTGCCTTACCAACATTACCAGCGCTACCAGGCTGGCAAGTAAATCGGAGAATGGCATACTATACCACACACCTGCCGCACCAAAGAAACGGGGCAAGATTATCAATGCCGGAAGCAGGAAAAGCATCTGGCGCGTAAGAGAAAGGAAAATAGCCTTACTGGCCATTCCGATGCTCTGGAAGAAGTTGGACGTCACCATCTGGAAACCGATAATAGGGAAAAACATCACTACAATCCGTAAACCACGTGCCGAAATTGCTATCAGTTCCTCGTCAGAAGTAAATATAGAAACGACCTTTTCGGGAATAAGCATTCCCATCAGAAAACCGGAAGTAGTGACAACTGTAGCAAAGATGATTGTCAGTTTCAACACCCGGGAGACGCGCGCGTATTGCTGGGCACCAAAGTTATATCCCGCAATGGGCTGCATACCTTGATTCAGTCCCATCACAATCATCACGAATATAAATACCAGTCGATTGACAATGCCGAATGCACCGATGGATAAATCTCCTCCATAGCGCTTCAGCCCTTGATTGATAACGATCACAATAAAACATGCCGCCAGATTCATGAGGAAGGGAGACATACCGATAGCAAGCGAATCCATCACAATCTTACGACGCAAGCGGAAAATGCCGCGGTGAAAATGCAAGAGTTCGTCTTTATTGCTGAATATCTTGAATTGCCACAGTAATGAAATGACCTGGGCAATGATAGTGGCAATAGCGGCTCCACGGATGCCCCAACCGAAACCGTAGATAAATAAAGGGTCAAGTATCGTGTTGATAACAACCGTAGCAATAGTGGCATACATTGCTTTCTGTGGATGTCCGGAAGAGCGCAACACGGCATTCAAACCCAGATAAAGGTGGGTGACGACATTGCCAAGCAAAATGATCTGCATATATTCGCGGGCGTACTTCACCGTCTCATCACTACCGCCGAAGAAGTAAAGGATGGGATCGAGAAATATCATCGTCACTACCGTAAATGCTAATCCCAGCACTATATTCAGAACAAGCACATTACCTAATATCCGTTGAGCCGTATCGTAGTCTTTCTGCCCTAACTTTACGGAAACCAGCGTAGAAGCGCCCACTCCCACCAACGAACCGAACGCTGCTGCAAGATTCATCAGAGGAAAAGTAAGTGCCAGTCCCGAAATAGCCATTGTGCCCACTCCGTGACCGATAAAAATGCTGTCCACCATATTATATAAGGAAGATGCCGTCATGGCGATAATTGCCGGCACTGCATATTGCATCAGTAGTTTTCCAATCTTTTCTGTTCCCAACGCTGTGGGTGCCTTTTGTCCTGTCATACCTATTTCTTTATTTTCAGGGCGCAAAGATACTGATTTTCCGGCAAGCAAACAAAAGAAGGTACAGTAAAACACAGGAAAAGATTATTATACAGCCAGTAAAACATAATCAGTAATAACATTGAAAAATTATTATCAAAGACGCATCTTTTATTAAAATGTTTTTAATATCTTTGCAATAACATTACTTTTTACGAAAATTTAAATAAAACACAAGTAGTTTTTATGAAAACACTTATTCAGGCAATTTTATTGCTATGCCTAATGACGTTCTGCGCGACAACATCGCTATCTGCCCAGCAAAACAAAATCAGCGTAGCCTCATTCAATCGTATGGAAACAGACATCACCGCCAGAGTGACTGCTCCCAAAAAAGACCAGAACGGAGAGATTTGTGCATTAATCCGCATTGTTACAAATGTAAAAGATTTGATGTTTGAACCTGATGCATTAGGCATTACAGCCCGCGAAAACAAGACAGGTGAAATCTGGATCTATGTGCCACGCGGCGCCAGACGCATCTCTATATTACACGATCAACTCGGAATATTAAGGAACTACTTCTATCCGGATATCATAGAAAAAGGTACGGTGTATGAAATGGTACTCAACACGGGTGACAAAGAAGATAAACCCGTAATAGAAAATAATATGCAATTCTTCATACTGCGCCCTGAACCGGCAAATGCCAACGTATATATAGATGAAGAACAAGTGCCTATTGAAAATGGATTGTTCTCGGCAACAATGCCTAAAGGAGAACATACTTATAGGGTGGAAGCTCCCATGTATCAACCTGATGCGGGAATAATTACATTAGCAGATAACCAAGTTGTCAAAAGCGTAACGTTAAAACCCAAATTCGGTTATATAGAAATCTTCTCTCTGCCCGAACAAGATGCTGATGTTTTTATTGACAGCATTGCTGTAGGTAAAACTCCATATCGCAGTGACCGCATGAATACGAAAGAATATCGTATACGTATCAGCAAGGAGAAGTATTTCCCTATCGATACGGTGTTGAATGTCATTCCCGGTGAGACCGTCCGCCCAACTTTCCACATGATTAGTACCATCAAGCCACGTGTACCTATGAATACACTGATTATGGCGCAAGTAGGATATAACCCTAATCAGACAACCGCAGGAGTAATGCTTGGCTTCGGAAAAAAGAAGAATGGATTCTATATAGGGTTCCGCAGCGATTTTGGTTCGGCCAAAGGTGACTTGGTTTGTGACGAAAACGGTGTTATAGAAGGTGAAACAGAAGCCCCGTTCTACAAACCCGGTGTCAAACACCAATCACGCATGTCCGTCACCGGAGGATATTTCCGCCAACTCAGCAAACTATTTTATCTATATGTCGGAGCAGGTTATGGCACACGTACGCTATGCTATGAAACGGAAGAAGGAGAATCTGTAAAAGACAAAGACAAATCACCTTCGGGAGTAGCAGCGGAAGCCGGTATCTTTCTACGTTTCAACAAATTCCTGATTTCCGGTGGATATCACACCGTAAACGGCAAACACCATGAAGCGACCGCCGGCATTGGTCTTTTCTTCTAAATCTATTTCAGACAGACAAAAAAAACAGAAAGATAAAATGAAGAAATATTCCATATATACCTTATTAATCATAAGCTTGACGACCTCTTTTCTTGCCTGTGAAGAAGAGATGGTTCCACCGGCCTATGCCCCTACTCTTGCCATAGGACAAGCAACAGAAGCAACAAGATCAGGTGCTACACTGACAGGTAATGTCGTCAGAAATCCGGAAAGTCAGATAACATTTGAAATCGGTTTCATGCTTTCGACTTCTCAAAGCATGGCTGAAGCACAAACCGTGACAGCACAGGCCTCCACCGGAAACGAACACTACGCCGGACAGGCACTGGGACTAACTCCCGGAACTGATTATTACTTTTGTCTCTATGCCAAAAGCGGCAAATCTGTTATCAAAAGTGAGGTGCAACGTTTTCGGACCATAGAAGCCACAGCCCCCGTACTAAGCGAGACTCTCATGGAAAGTAAAGATGAACAAAGCGCCACATTCAACAGTAGTATTGTTGATGATGGAGGCTATGCGGCTTCCATCAAGGGGTTCGCCTACAAAGTGTACGTGGAGGGAGAGTCCTCACCTACCGTCAATAACGACCTGACAGTACGCATACCGGAAGATGCGGAGACATTCGCAGCTACAGTAACCGAATTACAGCCTAACACCACTTACATGGTTCGCGCATTCGCCACCAACCAAACCGGAACAGGTTACGGAGAACCGGTTACCGTCACCACTGACAAGCTACGGATTCCGTTACTCACCATCGAAGAGAACATCGGTCAACTGACGGGAAACAGTGCTAAACTGACTGCCAAGTTAACCGATGACCAAGGATTCTCAATTACAGAACGGGGATTTTGCTGGAGTACGGAAAGCAGACAGCCGACTACAGAAGTAAAGGAAAACACACTGGTAGCTGAGGGAACCGCCATCGGCAGTTTCAGTGGAGTTATTTCAAACCTGACTCCTAAAACCCGTTATTATGTACGCGCCTTTGCCGTCAATGAAAAAGGAACGGGATATAGTAATGCCATCGAACTCACTACAGACGAGTTGCAGATGGTTTCGTTGACCCGTGTAGCCGTAATAGACCTGACTACAACTTCCGTGACAATCACAGCGCAGATGGAAACTTCCGCCAATGCCACTGTTACAGAGAAAGGTATTTGTTGGGGAAACAGCCCGGAACTTACTAACCAAGATAATCCGATTATTTCCCAAGAAAGTGGAAACAGCATAAAAGCAGTGATTAGTGGACTCAACGAAAGTACGACTTATTATGCAGCTGCGTATGCCACCACACGCGACGGTACTTTCTATAGCGCTCCCCTGCAATTCAACACTGCGGGTACCAGCAAACCGGCAGTCAGTTCACCCGATATAAAGGACATCAGCGAAACATCAGGTATGGCTACCGCTTCCGTTACCGATGATGGAGGAAGCGAGATTACAGAAAAAGGTATTTGCTGGGTAATATCCACAGCAAGTAACAGGGAACCCTCCAAAGAAAATACGGACGGCAGCTATCTTGCTGACCCGAAAACCGGGAATGATATCTCTGTGCAAATGAACCAGCTGATCAAAGGAACCCGTTATTTCGTGCGTTCGTATGCCATTAACAAGAATGGAACAACCTACAGCGCAACCAAAGAGTTCACCACGTACGAAACATTCGCTCCCAGTGTCAGCGGAATAAAGCTGAGCGAGATAGCTGAGACCGCAGCTACCGCGACAGCTACAATAACTTCGGATGGAGGTGCTACGGTGACAGAGAAAGGAGTTTGTTACCATACAGACAAGGCAACACCGCCTACCATCGATCATACGAAAGTAATTTCAACCGCGCAAGGTAATAAGATCAGTTCGCGGTTGAGCAACCTGTCCAAAGGTACCTTATACTACATACGCGCATACGCTATCAACAAGAACGGAGTGGCTTACAGTCCGGTAAGCGAACTTAGAACAACCACTATAGTTACCCCCTCTGTAAGCAGTCTGACTGTGACCGATATCAAGGATGACAATGCGCGGGCACGTGCCATGATTTCGTCAGACGGCGGATCTGCTATTACTGAAAGAGGATTTGTGTGGAGCATAGGCGAAGGTGGAATACCGACACTCGACAATGGTAATTATACAGGAAAGACAATATCCTCCACCGCAATCTCCTCATTGAGCTTTGAGGCGACCATGCAGCAACCTCCCATGCAATACAATACTTCCTATACGGTACGCGCATACGCCACTAACAGTGCAGGCACCGGATACAGTTCGCCCATCGTTTTTGTGACAGGAAGTTCTTCCACACCCGTCAATGGTGAAGTTACATTCAGTAACATTGCGGCTAAGACAGTAACGATGAAAGCCCGCATCAGTTCGAACGGAGGTGCGGACATTACCAAAGCAGGTTTCACATGGAGTCGTGCACAATCTTGGGGGCTTGAAGAGAGTGGCACTCATGCCACAGGAACATTGAACGGCAATGACATCACGCTACGTGTAGATACACTGGTTGCAAACAGTACATATTATGTGATGGCGTGGAGTGAAAATAAAAACGGGCGCAGTTATTCCGGCCAATTCTCTTTCCAAACGGACAAGCTTCCACCGGGTGACGATGATAATCAGCCACCGGTTCAGGTGGAAGGTAAGATTCCGACAATGAACGAAGTGACATGTACAGGACGTTACAAGACACGTTTGGAGATTGCCTCTTCAGTTGCAGATAACGGGCAGCAGCCTATAACGGAATCCGGCTTCGTCTGGAGCAGTACAAACAGTGAACCTACAAGGGGAGCTGAAGGATGCACTGACATTCCGGCAACGCTGAACGAAAATATGCTGAAAGCGATAATCAGCAACTTAACTGCTAATACAACTTATTACATACGTTCGTATGCAGTAAACAAGAAAGGCACGGGATATAGCTATACTGCCTACATCACAACGGAAGCAGAAAAGGATGAACCGGGAGAGGATGATAATAATCCACCGGTACCCCCGCAGTAAGCTGTCGTAGAATGAGAAATGAATAAAAATAAAAATTATGAAAATAAAAACACAATAATAGATATGAAAGGAATGAAAGTAAACGCAGGTATGTGGCTGATAGCTTTTTTATGCCTGGCAATGCAAAGTTTTGCACAAACCCAAACTATCACCGTAGATGTGGCTGGTACTCTGGAAGAGAAGTTAGGAGATAATAAAGCCACTACGGAAGAATTAATAGTAAGTGGTTCGCTGAATGGGGCGGACATTAAGTGTATCCGACAAATGCTAAAATTGAGAGTATTGAATATGAAAGAGGCTAGTATTGTGAGTGGAGGTGGTGCTTATTATATTCAGAATGAAACTTCTGAGAATACAATAGGAAATCAGATGTTTTATAACATGAATAGACTGACATCGGTAACATTACCTAAAAATGTAACATCTATATATGATTATGCATTTGAAAATTGTGTGAATTTAGAAGAAATAAGTATGCCTGATAAACTGTATCTGCTAGGAGGCTATACTTTCAAAAACTGCATCAAATTAAGAAGCATAAGTATACCAGATGGAGTGGAGAGCATACAATACGAATGTTTCAATGGATGCACTGCACTAGAAAGTGTATACATACCTTCTTCTGTTAAATATATTAGTGGCAACTGTTTTCAAAACTGCAAATCCTTGTCAAACATTGATTTGTCAAATACCATAAAGATAGAATATGGCAGTTTTCGGAACTGTGCCTCCCTCTCTCAAGTCAAATTGTCTCCTCAATTAAGTTCCATCGGTAGTGATGCATTTTCAGGTTGTACGGCTTTGACAGAAGTCATATTACCTGATGGAATCAATGAAATTTTAGGTTCTACTTTTCAAGGATGCACAAATTTAGCATCCGTTACACTGCCATCGGAATTAGCGGTTATTGGAAGTTATGCTTTTCAAGAATGTAAATCACTTAAAAGTATAGAAATACCCCAGAATGTAGGAGTCATCAACGAACAGGCCTTTTATGGTTGTACAGAGCTTGCTTCCGTAACACTACCTGCGGGCCTGGGTATTCTTGGAGCAAATGCATTCAGCGGATGCAGCAAACTGACCACTATCAGCATTCCTGAAAACGTAGTAGAAATACAAAGTGGAACCTTTAACGGTTGCACTTCTTTAACATCCGTATCTTTGCCATTGGAACTCCAAACAATAGGGAGTGGAGCATTCAGTGGTTGTAGCCAATTGGCTTCCATCTCACTGCCGGAACGCCTAATCAACATCGGTAGCGAAGCGTTCAGTAATTGTAGCAGTTTGAAATCTATAGAACTTCCTAATACATTGCTGTCTGTAAGAGGATTTAATAACTCCGGATTACAAAGTATCGTCATCCCACAAAGCGTTACAGTCATAGAAGGCGGTGCATTCAACGGCTGTCAATCGTTGGCAAGCGTCACTTTAGCTGAAGGTTTGAAAACCATCGGTAACGGAGCTTTTGGGGAATGCACAGCCTTGTCTCAGATAACTATACCAAGCACAGTAGATTCTTTGGGGCAATCAGCTTTTTCACAAAGTGGTCTGACAGAGATAACCATCCCTGAGAATATAACCATCATCCATCAAAATACTTTCCGCGAATGCAAAAAACTAAAGACTGTAAAATTACCCAACTCTCTAAAGGAATTAGGCAAAATTGATCCTAACAATACACACGGTGGAGAAGGGGCTTTCCAAAACTGTATTTCTTTAGAAAGTATAAACCTCCCTGAAGAGTTGATATCTATCGGTGAATATTGTTTCCGAAATTGCACCAAATTAACTTCTATCAATCTACCTGACAAAGTAACCACCATAGGAAGATGGGCCTTTAGAGAATGTCCTTCCGTAAAAAGTATTCAGATACCGGCAAGTGTTACGACAATAGAAGAGCAGGCATTCGCATGCCAACTCACTTATGGATTATCATTTGAATACGTAATATGGAATTCTCCCCTACCAATTCAAAGTATTTATTTTTCAGATGATTTATACAATTATAGAATCAACTATCTCTACCTTCCGACCTCTGCTCAGTTAGGAGAAGGGGTTACATCTCAAGTCGATTACGTCATACGTGATGGCATAGTAGATGCTTTAGACTGTGCCAGCGAAACAGCTACTTCTTCCGGAAGTATGACAGGCAGTACCCTGCCTATCAATGCCCCCATCCCTTTTAAAACAAAGAAAATCACCTTCCACGACTACTACGCCATGCGTAGCGGAAATGGTTCTATCGGCGGTTGGCAAACCATAGTGCTTCCATTTACCCCCCAAAAGATAGAACATGAAAGCAAAGGCACGATAGCCCCCTTTGGTAGCGATGTTGCCGATGCCAAGCGTTTTTGGTTATATGAGGTCACAGCAGACGGTTTCACCAAAGCCACTAAAATTGAGGCTAATAAGCCGTACATTATTTCCATGCCCAATAACGACGCCTACCCAGAAGCATCCAATCTGAAAGGAAAAGTCACTTTCACCGCAGAAGATGCGGAAGGACTTGAAGTGTACAATGCAGAAAGCAAACTGCAACGCAGTGAATGCCCCGAATTCAGCTTTGTCCCCACTTACAGCTACTTGGCACAGCACGACAGCGTTTACGCCCTGAATATCAGTGCAAATGAATGGGATGGCAGTTATGGAGAATACCCCGCAGGCAGTGCTTTTGTCAAGAACCTACGCGGCATTCAGCCTTTCCAAGCCTATCTTATCAGCAAAGCCTCTGCCGCTAAAGCTCCTATACTCTACAGCATTGGCGGTGGCGACGGCCCCATCACCGGCATAGACAGCCCGATACTTACTCCCGATCAGGCAACAAAAGCATACGGTAAAGACGGAGTTCTCTATATCCATAGCAATAAAGAGCGGACTATCTACATTTACGATGTAACCGGACGTACTGTCCGCATACTGGAAGCCGTAGAAGGTGAAAATCAAATCAACGGTTTGGAAAAAGGGATTTATTTCCTTGAAGGCCAAAAAGTAGCTGTCCAATAAATCAGGATAGATTATACCTCAACTAACAGAATGGAAAGATGAAACATAAATTCTTACGATTTGCCCTGCTGTTGCTCATTCTGCTGCCTGTGGCCTGCGATGAAGAGAAGGAACCAAGCTCATACGCCCCTACTCTGCTCACAGGAAACGTATCAGAATGTACCCGTTTCGATGCAGTGCTGACTGGAAGTGCCGTAGAAAATCCGAACAATAGCACTCCATGTGTTATCGGATTTCTCCTTTCTTCTTCCGCTTCACTGACCGACGCGCAAAAGATAGAAGCTGTAGCCGTAAGTGGCAGTAACCAATACACCGCACAAGTTAGTGACCTGACACCCGGTACGAAATATTATTATTGTATTTATGCCGGCAATGACTCGCGTCTGCTGAAGGGAGAAATAATAGACTTCTCCACCCTCGTAAGCGAACCACCTGCATTGACAATAACCACCGTGAGCAACCTTAACGAGAAAGGTGCAACCTTTAATGCGGAAATAGCAGACAACGGTGGGTATGAAATCACCGAACAGGGATTTGCATTCAAAGTATATGATTCAGAAAGCACCCCCGCCCCGACGACTTATGACCACACGTTGCCAGGCATACTGAAAGAAGACGGCAAATTGTTTGAAACGATAGCCGAAAATCTGCAAGCCAAAACCCGCTATATAGTACGTGCTTATGCCATCAACAAACAACAGAAAACGGGATATGGCGAAAGCTATATTTTTTCTACGGAAGAGCTAAAAATTCCGGCACTGAATTGTGATGAGGCAACAGCACTGACTGCCTATACAGCCACTGTCAGCGCGCAAGTCACCAAAGACAATGGTTTCCCTGTCACCCGAAAAGGTTTCTGCTACAGTGCAGAGAACCATACCCCTACCGTCGATAACCTATTGGTAGAATTGGAAGACAAAGCAGCATTCAAAGCCACTATCGACCAGCTGAATGAAGGAACAACTTATTACCTGCGTGCTTTTGCCGAAAATGAAAAGGGAACAGGCTACAGCCCCATCATCTCCTTCACCACTGCAACCGTGCAAAAAGCCATATTGGAAACACCAGTACCCAGCAACGCACAATATACGGAGATTACCCTTACTTCCTCACTCACTGTTCCTTCAGGCAGCGAAATCCTGGAGAAAGGATTCTGTTACAGCAAATTCTCCACAAAGCCTCAAACTGACGGCGACCATGCCACAGACAAAAGTGCGGGGAATAATCTGCAACTTACACTTACTGCCCTGGAAGAAGGTACACGCTATTATGCCACAGCTTATGCCGTGACACGGGACGGCACATTCTACAGTGACGCTGTACAATTCAGTACCCTATCGACAGAAAAGCCAACATCCAATGCACCGACTTTTGAAAGTATAGGTGAAAATGAGGTTACAGCAAAAGCAAATATAACTTCCGATGGCGGTACTCCTCTTTTACGGACGGGATTTTGCTGGAGTGATGCCCTGACGGCTCCTACTGTAAATAATCAGGTATGGGAAAGCACCAATCACTCACAGTCACTTAACGGCAAACTTACCGGGCTGAAAGCAGGTACCAAATACTACGTACGTGCCTTTGCCGAGAATAAAAATGGAATAGCTTACAGCGAAACATCGGAATTCACCACAGCACAGACTTATACTCCCACTTTAAGTAATCCCGAATGTCCGGAAGTATACGAAACGAATGCCCGTGTAACCGCCACCATCACCGACGACGGCGGCAGCACTATTACTGAAAAAGGAGTGTGTATCAGTACTACCATATTGACCCCTACAATAGAGGATGCAGACAAGACCGTACAGGACAAGAGCTCCGGAAATAATATCAACATCACTGTAACCGGATTGGAAAAAGGAACCAAATATTATATCCGTGTGTATGCCCGCAACAAAAACGGCATATCATACAGTGCAGTCAGAGAAATAACAACGAATAAGAATATGCCGCCGGAAGTATCCGATCTGATAATTAGTGATATAGGAGATGACACAGCGAAGGCGAGTGCTTCAATCACCAGCAACGGAGGATTAGAAATTACCAAACGCGGCTTTGTGTGGTCTATAACCAATGCGTCTCCTACCTTAGAAGAAGGTACAGAGACAGCCGCTTCCTTAACAGGAAATTTCGAGGTGAAGATAGCAGGTCTACAGCCAGCCACTCGTTATTATGTAAGGGCTTACGCTACCAACAGTGCGGGTATCAGCTATAGTTCCCCTGCTTATTTCGTTACCGGCATCACTTATACTCCGTCAGTAGGCCAAGTTACGATAAGTGACACTCAAACTCGCAAAGCCACATTCAGCGCATCTATTTCCTACAATGGTGGTGCCGACGTAAGTGAAGTAGGTTTCTGCTGGAGCAACAGCACGTCCGAACCGGGCATCAAGGATGGAAATGGCAAATATGCTAAAGCCCAATTAAATAGCGATGGAACATTCAGTCTGAGTATATCTGATTTGAATCCTTATACCTACTATTATGTAAGAGCTTACGCCATCAATAAAAATGGTGTAGCTTACAGTGCCGGAGCAGCAACGTTCACCACAGACCGGGATGAACCGGGAGGTGATGACAACCAACCACCCATATCCGGAATAGAATAAACGATGATTATCAACACCTCATGCCTCCGAACATGCTTCACCAAACGTTCGGAGGCGTATACTCTAGCAAGAGTACTCTTTCTACATAAAAGTGAGGTTGGCGCATTGGTGACAAACAAATAATGTATTCTCCCTCCGCACACGTTAGCCCTAAACTTTTCCTAATTCTCCCCTCCTTCGTGCCATTATATGAAAAATGTTTCGTATTTTTGCTCCCAAATTGTGTTAATGTACAACGAAATGAATGTATTAGAACTAAGTGAACAGGAAATCATTCGACGTAATAGTATGAATGAACTTCGCGCGATGGGCATCGAGCCCTATCCCGCTGCAGAGTATGTAACCAATGCTTTCTCCACTGATATAAAAGCAGAATTCAAAGATGACGCTGAACCTCGCAAAGTATCCGTAGCCGGACGTATGATGACACGCCGCGTGATGGGTAAGGCTTCGTTCATTGAATTACAGGACTCTAAAGGTCGCATTCAGGTATATATTACCCGCGACGATATCTGTCCGGAAGAAGACAAGGAGCTCTACAACACTGTATTTAAACGCCTGCTCGACTTAGGCGATTTCATTGGAATCGAGGGTTTTGTATTCCGTACCCAGATGGGCGAAATCAGTATCCATGCCCAAAAGCTGACTGTACTGGCAAAATCCATCAAACCGTTGCCTATTGTAAAATACAAAGACGGTGTAGCCTATGACTCCTTTGAGGACCCTGAACTCCGCTATCGTCAACGTTACGTTGACCTTGTAGTGAATGACGGTGTAAAAGAAACATTCCTGAAACGTGCCACGGTTATTAAGACCATGCGTGCCGTACTGGACGAAGCCGGCTACACGGAAGTGGAAACTCCGATTCTGCAATCCATCGCAGGTGGAGCAAGTGCCCGTCCTTTCATCACTCACCACAACTCACTGAATATGGACCTGTATCTGCGTATCGCTACCGAGCTTTACCTGAAACGTCTGATTGTAGGTGGCTTCGAGGGTGTATATGAAATAGGAAAGAACTTCCGCAATGAAGGTATGGACAAAAACCATAACCCGGAATTCACTTGTATGGAGTTGTACGTACAATATAAGGATTATAACTGGATGATGAGTTTCACCGAGAAATTGCTGGAACGTATCTGCATTGCCGTGAACGGCAGCGAAGAAACTACCATTGACGGTAAGACCATCAGTTTCAAGGCACCATACCGCCGCTTGCCCATCCTGGACGCTATCAAGGAAAAAACAGGTTACGACCTCAATGGCAAGAGTGAAGAAGAAATCCGCCAGGTCTGCAAAGAACTGAAAATGGAAATTGACGACACCATGGGTAAAGGCAAGTTGATAGATGAAATATTCGGTGAATTCTGCGAAGGCACTTTCATTCAGCCTACTTTCATCACTGACTATCCTGTTGAAATGAGTCCGCTGACCAAGATGCACCGCAGTAAACCGGGATTAACCGAACGTTTTGAACTGATGGTGAACGGTAAAGAGCTTGCCAATGCTTATAGCGAGCTGAACGACCCCATCGACCAGGAAGAACGTTTCAAAGATCAATTGCGATTGAGTGAAAAGGGAGACGATGAAGCTATGTTCATCGACCAGGATTTCCTGCGTGCCCTGCAATTCGGTATGCCTCCCACATCAGGTATCGGTATCGGTATTGACCGTCTGACGATGCTGATGACAGGCAAATCGTATATTCAGGAAGTATTGTTCTTCCCGCAAATGCGCCCCGAAAAGATCACTCCGAAAGATGCTCCCGCCAAATATATGGAACTGGGCATTGCCGAAGACTGGGTACCCGTTATTCAGAAAGCCGGCTACAACACAATAGAAGATATGAAAGATGTAAATCCGCAAAAACTGCACCAGGACATTTGCGGTATTAACAAGAAATACAAACTGGAACTGACCAACCCGTCGGTAAACGACGTAGAAGGCTGGATTGAGAAAATTAAGAATTAAAGAATTAAAAATTAAATAAGAAGATTAAAGATCGAATGAGGGAAAGGAGTTTCCTTTCCCCTTTTAATTTTTAATTTTTAATTATTAATTTCGATATGAAACTACCCGGAAAGATAGCCATAATGGGCGGAGGAAGCTGGGCTACAGCCATTGCAAAAATGGTACTTGCTCAGGCTGAGTCGATTAACTGGTATATGCGACGAGATGATCGCATAACCGATTTTAAACGACTGGGCCATAACCCTGCCTACCTGACGGGCGTCAAATTCGACATGAAGCGCATCAACTTCAGCTCTAATATCAACGATGTAGTAAAAGAGTCTGATACGCTGATATTTGTCACCCCCTCCCCCTATCTCAAAGCTCACTTGAAGAAGCTGAAAACGCGGATACGGGATAAATTCATCATTACTGCTATAAAAGGAATCGTACCCGATGACAATCTGATCGTATCGGAGTACTTCACAAAAGAATACGGCGTTCCACCCGAAAATATTGCTGTACTGGCAGGTCCCTGCCATGCGGAAGAAGTAGCCTTGGAACGTCTCTCTTATCTCACCATCGCTTGTCCGGACACAGATAAAGCATGTACCATCGCCCGCCGTCTGGCCAGTTCATTTATCAAAACATCCGTCAGCAATGACGTAGCCGGTATAGAATACAGTTCTGTGCTGAAAAACGTATACGCCATTGCCGCCGGTATCTGTAGCGGTCTGAAGTACGGTGATAACTTCCAGGCGGTATTGATATCCAACGCCGTGCAAGAAATGAACCGTTTCCTGCAAACAGTACATCCGCTGAACAGAAACGTGAATGATTCTGTTTACTTAGGTGATCTGTTGGTGACAGGATATTCCAACTTCAGCCGTAATCGCACGTTTGGTACTATGATTGGTAAAGGGTATTCTGTAAAAAGCGCGCAAATAGAAATGGAGATGATTGCCGAAGGATATTACGGTACAAAGTGTATCAAGGAAATCAACAAACATCACCATGTCAATATGCCGATACTGGATGCTGTCTATAACATTCTGTACGAACGCATTTCACCCATGATAGAAATCAAGTTGCTGACTGATTCGCTAAGATAATCTCTCCCTTAACTCCTCTTCCGCAAAGAGGAGAATAAAGTCAGAGTTGCGATATAAAGAAAAGAATATTATAAATAAATCTTATAAACCAAAAGTAACTCAAGCCTACCTTTTCCACAGGGAAGGGGGCGGGTAAGAGGCTTTTAAAACCTAGAATATTATGATTAGTTTGAACATCGAAAAGACTTTTGGATTTATCTCCAAAGCATCTGTTGCTGCTTACGAAGCTCAGGTAAAAGCTGCGCAGGAAGCATTGGAAAACGGTACCGGAAAAGGTAATGACTTCCTGGGCTGGTTGCACCTCCCCTCATCTATCAGCCAAGAGCATTTGGCCGACCTGAAAGCTACTGCACAAGTTTTGCGCGACAACTGTGAGGTAGTAATCGTAGCCGGCATCGGCGGAAGCTATCTCGGCGCACGTGCAGTCATCGAGGCTTTATCAAACAGCTTCACTTGGTTGCAGGAAAAGAAAACTGCTCCTGTAATGATCTATGCAGGACACAATATCAGCGAAGATTATTTGTATGAACTGACTGAATTCCTGAAAGACAAGAAATTCGGCGTCATCAACATCTCCAAATCCGGAACTACCACCGAAACCGCTCTCGCTTTCCGTCTATTGAAAAAGCAATGTGAAGACCAGCGTGGTAAGGAAATGGCAAAGAAAGTTATCGTTGCCATCACAGATGCCAAGAAAGGCGCTGCCCGCATCACTGCTGATAAGGAAGGTTACAAATCATTCATTATCCCCGATAATGTGGGAGGACGCTTCTCTGTACTGACTCCGGTTGGTTTATTGCCGATAGCGATAGCTGGTTTCGACATCGAGAAATTAGTAGCCGGTGCCGCTGACATGGAAAAGGCTTGCGGTGTGAATGTTCCGTTTGCCGAGAATCTGGCTGCGCAATATGCTGCTACCCGTAACGAGCTGTACAAGAATGGCAAGAAGATTGAGATCCTTGTAAACTTCTGCCCGAAACTGCACTATGTAAGCGAATGGCTGTCTCTTATACACATCTGACGCTGCCGACGAAGCTAGAA
>ERZ1027087.153-NODE-153-length-43422-cov-8.264948_pt1 | contig 43422 bp, 32 predicted proteins | sample MGYA00519413_ERZ1027087 | MGnify/ENA primary metagenome ERZ1027087 (study PRJEB26926, sample SAMN06164438) | human gut metagenome | biome: ENVO:00009003; feature: ENVO:2100002; material: ENVO:00002003 | host: Homo sapiens | place: USA | collected 2012 ...
TCTGATGAAGGAAGAATCCCTTCTTTTGTTATCTGATTTACAGAAACTTATTAACAAAGTAGTCTTGATTGACTACACCATTATTATACTAGAGAGGAAATAAAAGTATATTAGGTTTAGTAATTTAAGTATTCATTTAATTTATTGTAATTAGGGAAAATCCAATATCAATCGATAGATAGAAAGAGTGATTTTATATGAACATATGGCTAAAGTTAAGGAAAACAGCTGCAATTACACTATGTGAATTACTTGCAATTGCTACGATTTTTACAGGCTGTGCTTCCGCTGATTTATCCGGCACTGAAGGTGCCGGGCATGCCGCAGGAGCTGTAGTGGCAGGTGAGGATTCTTCCGGTGCTTTAGGCAGGAAGGATAATGCGGATGGTGCACAGAGTGGAAGTGACCTGGCGGAAGCTGATTCAGGTGCTAACGCTACAGGACAGGCGGATGCAGGGAAGCCACAGGAGGATCTGGTAAATAACAATTCCTACGTTTCCCTTGATGCGATTCCTGCATATGATGGCAAGGCGTACGTGGCTGTCAACAATAATGAGCCTTTTTTCACGGACAGCGATATGACTACCACTGCTTTTGAAAATTACAGTGATTTGGATTCACTTGGCAGATGCGGTGTGGCTTATGCCAATATCTGCAGGGATATCATGCCGACTGAGGAGCGTGGCAAGATAGGCATGATAAAGCCATCAGGCTGGCATACGGTGAAGTATGATGTGATAAAGGATAGGTATTTATATAATCGCTGTCATCTTATTGGCTATCAGCTTGCCGGCGAGAATGCCAATCCGAAGAATCTTATTACCGGTACGAGATACCTGAATGTGGAGGGCATGCTGCCGTTTGAGAATCTGGTAGCGGATTATGTAAACAATACAGGAAATCATGTGCTTTACAGAGTGACTCCGATGTTCTCGGGCAGCAATCTAGTTGCAAACGGCGTTCTCATAGAGGCAAAGTCGGTTGAGGATAACGGTGGCGGCATACTTTTTAATGTCTATTGCTATAATGTGCAGCCCGGAGTCGGAATAAACTATGAGAATGGTGACAGCTGGCTGGAAGGCACCACTCCGCAGCAGAGCGCTCAGACGGATACACCGCAGAATGAAGGCTCGCAGAGCAGCGCTGGAAGCGGGGCAGGAGAATCCGGCTCTTCAGGCAGTACAACAGGAAGTGCATCATCAGGCTCAGACAGCTCAGCAACAGAAAATAGCGCTGCTGATTCCTCAAACAGCGAGACGGTGGTTCATATCACTGCAACCGGCAAGAAATATCACCGTGCGGGCTGTCGGACTTTGAAAAAGAGTGACACAGAGGTAACGCTTGAAGAAGCAAAATCCATGGGCTTGTCTCCGTGCGGCATCTGCAATCCACCACAGTAGATGTGCATTAGCATTTGCAATCCGCCACAGTAGATGTGCATTAGCATTTGTAATCCGCCGCAGTAGATGTGCGTTAGCATCTGCAATCCACCACAGTAGATACACATTAGCATCTGAAATTTTCCACAGTAGAAGCACATTAGCATTTGTAACCTTTCACGGCAGATGTACGTTATTTCTGCAGTTCACAAGGTTTATTGAAGTAACTTGAAAGTAACCAGGTATATGAAAATACTGTCACAGAGTAAGGGCTGCAAGTCACGGCACCGCCAGGGCGCACGCATATGCATTTGATTGAGCGGATAGCGAAGCCGCTTAGATACTGTAGGATTATGCACATGAAGCACAGAAATGACTTGCCATGGAGGGCAAGTCAAGGAGAACCGCGCCATGGAAGGCGCGTTTCGACGGTTTCGTCAAGCATAGAAGAATAAAAAGCATAATCCGTACAGTATCTTAGCGGCAAAGCGTAGCGAAAGCAAAGCATATGTGTGTGCCCTGGCGGTGCCGTGGCTTACAGTCCGTCCTGTAGCACATACAGCAAAATCCCCTGTAACCCTTGACGATTGCAAAACCGAAAAGTATAATAGAATAGCTAATGAATTCAATATTTTAATATAGATGGAGGAAACCAAATGGCACTGAGCAAAAAGCCGGTCAACGGCATGAAGGATATACTACCTGCAGAGATGGAAATCCGTGATTATGTGACAAGTGTGATCAAGGATACATACAGAAGCTTCGGATTTACACCGATAGAGACACCATGCATGGAGAATATAGCAAATCTCACAAGCAAGCAGGGCGGAGAAAATGAGAAGCTGATCTTCAAGGTAATGAAGAGAGGCGAGAAGCTGAATCTGGAGACAGCAAAGGAAGAGTCGGATGTAGTAGACTTTGGAATGCGCTATGACCTTACAGTGCCACTTTCAAGATATTATTCAAACAATGCCAACAACCTGCCATCGCCGTTTAAGGCACTTCAGATGGGCAGTGTGTGGAGAGCAGACAGACCTCAGAGAGGCCGCTACAGACAGTTTACACAGTGTGATATAGATATACTCGGAGAGCCAAGCAATCTGGCAGAGATAGAGCTGATTACAGCAACCACTACCACAATCGGCAGACTCGGCTTCGAGAACTTTGAGATAAGAATCAACGAGAGAAGAATCCTAAAGGCAATGGCTGCTTACAGTGGTTTCGCTGAGGAGGACTACGACAGCGTATTTATCACACTCGATAAGATGGACAAGATAGGAGTGGAAGGCGTTGCAAGTGAGCTTGCACAGGATGGCTACCCACAGGAAAATATTGACAAATATCTTGATTTGTTCAAGCTTTTGGAGCAGACAAGGGATGTCACTGAGGGTGTAAAAATACTTTCAGAAAAGCTCGGTGAATATTTAGACGAAGAAGTGGTTACAAATATGACAGAGATAGCTACGGCTGTTAATGCTACAAAGGGAGCAAAGTTTGAGCTCGTATTTGACCCTACACTTGTTCGTGGAATGAGCTACTACACAGGAACTATTTTTGAGATATCAATGCCTGAGCTTGGCGCAGCTTGTGGCGGTGGCGGACGATATGACAAGATGATTGGAAAGTTCACCGGAAATGATGTACCGGCCTGTGGTTTTTCAATCGGTTTTGAGAGAATTATCCTGCTTCTCATGGAGAGTGGCTTCAAGATTCCTGAGAGTCCAAAGAAGGTGGCTTATCTGGTTGAGAAGAAATATCCGGCAGACAAGCTTGTTGATGTCATGAACCAGGCAAAAGACGCAAGAGCAAACGGACAGCAGGTGCTTGTTGTGCGCATGAACAAGAACAAGAAATTCCAGAAGGAGCAGCTTATGAAAGAGGGCTACGAGGAGTTTGTTGAGTTCTTTAACAGATAGGAATCTGATAAGCAGCAGATTAGCTGTGTAGCAGCGGTACCAAACAGTTATTAGAATAAATATATAGTAGAAATATAAGGAGTATAAAATGGCAGAATCAATGCAGGGCTTACATAGAAGCCATAGATGTACAGAGGTATCAAATGCCAATATCGGTGAGAAGGTCACCGTGATGGGCTGGGTACAGAAGAGAAGAAATTTAGGAAGTCTCATTTTCGTAGATTTAAGAGACAGAAGCGGAATACTTCAGATAGTATTCGGCGAGGAAAATGTAGGTGCAGAGGGCTTTGAAAAGGCAGGCACCTTAAGAAGTGAGTTCGTCATTGCAGTTGAGGGAACTGTCCAGAAGAGAACAGCTGCTGTCAATGAGAACTTAAAGACAGGTGATATCGAGGTTATCGCTACATCAATCAGAGTGCTTTCAGAGGCACAGACACCTCCATTCCAGATTGAGGAGAATTCAAAGACCAGCGAGGACATCAGACTTAAATACCGTTATCTTGATCTTCGCCGCCCTGATATCCAGAGAAATCTCATGCTCAGAAGCAATGTGCTTCGTGTGATGCGTGACTTTATGGCAAACGAGGGCTTTTTGGAGATAGAGACACCAATCCTTTGCAAGTCTACACCGGAGGGAGCAAGAGATTATCTCGTGCCAAGCCGTATACACCACGGACATTTTTATGCGCTTCCACAGTCACCACAGCTCTTTAAGCAGCTTCTGATGGCTTCAGGCTATGACAGATATTTCCAGATTGCACGATGCTTCCGTGACGAGGATCTGCGTGCAGACAGACAGCCTGAGTTTACACAGGCAGATATGGAGCTTTCATTCGTAGATATCGATGATGTAATCGAGGTAAATGAGAGACTGTTAAAGCACCTTTTTAAAGAGGTCATAAATGTGGATGTTGAGATTCCGTTTAAGCGTATGCCTTGGCAGGAGGCTATGGACAGATTTGGTTCTGACAAGCCTGATACACGCTTTGGTATGGAGCTTTGCGATGTTTCGGAAGTGGTAAAGGACTGTGGCTTTGGAGTATTCACAGGAGCTCTTGAAAACGGTGGCTCTGTCCGCGGTATCAATGTAGAGGGACAGGCAAAGATGCCTCGTAAGAAGATTGACAAGCTTGTAGAGCACGCAAAGGGCTGTGGAGCAAAGGGACTTGCTTATCTGTGCATCAATGAGGATGGCACATACAAGTCATCATTTGCCAAGTTTATGACAGAAGCTGAGCTTGATGCACTTGTTGCAAAGATGAACGGAAAGCCGGGAGATTTACTCCTTTTCGCAGCAGACAAGAATAAAATCGTATGGAATGTACTTGGAGCGCTTCGTCTCATGCTCGGAGCTGAGCTTGGCCTGATTGATGAGAACAAGTACAATTTCCTCTGGGTAACAGAGTTCCCACTCCTTGAGTGGTCTGATGAGGAAAACAGATTTATGGCAATGCATCATCCATTCACTATGCCTATGGAGGAGGATTGGGACAAGATAGACTCAGATCCGGGCGCAGTTCGTGCAAAGGCATATGATATCGTACTCAATGGTACAGAGCTCGGTGGAGGTTCAGTGCGTATCCATCAGGATGACATCCAGGAGAAGATGTTTGAGGTGCTTGGTTTCACAAAGAAGCGTGCACATGAGCAGTTTGGATTCCTGCTTGATGCATTCTCATATGGTGTACCGCCACACGCAGGACTTGCCTTCGGTGTTGACCGTATCTGCATGCATATGCTGCATACAGACAATATCAAGGAGGTTATTGCATTCCCTAAGGTAAAGGATGCTTCGGACCTCATGTCAGAGGCACCCGGAACTGTAGATCCAAAGCAGCTTGAGGAGCTTGGAATAGCAGTGGCTGCAGAGGAAGATGAGGAATAACACTATAATATGAATTTGAAAAAAAATATTTTCAATGCGATTACCATAATACTGCTCGCCGCACTTATTGCGGGGGCAGTATTGCTTAATAACAGGATAAAAAAGCTCGAGACACAGATGTCATACACCTCAGACAACACATCGGTGATACTTTCCGATGTGCAGACCATGCAGGATGATATCAAGTCCACCCTTGAGGAGGAGGCCAGCCTCATAACAGACTGGGACATTTCCTTAAAAAGTGCAGACTTTACCGATATGACATACACAGTCTCTGTCTCGGTGGTGCCAAAGGAGTACACAGAGGATACAAAAACCAGTGTATTTTTCGGTACAAACGAGATACCGCTCGAGCTAAACGGCATCAAGTATACGGGTGAGGCCACACTTCCACTGTCTGAGGACTATGCAGGCAATGTGACATTTCTGTTTGTTGACGGAAATAAGAGAAGCACAGAGGTGCTCGATGAGTTTGAAGGTGTGACATCAGTGTTCAAAAATGTAGCATCAGGCATACTTGCCGATAAACCAACCTTTGACAATGGCAGCATAAAGCTTGGCACAGATGTAGATGTAGCGGTCATGGGAAATGATTACTTTGACTTTAACAGTGTGCAGCTCGTGGTTGCAAGCTCAGATACAGAGCTAAAGACATACGATATCCGACAGTTGTTGGCAGAAAACGGCACAGACAGTGCAGACTCTGCGGACACAGATTCAATCACATCCGCCTTAAGCCGGAAGGATGATGCCAAAAAAGATGGCTCAAAGAATAACACGGAAAATGATACCTCAGATGCCTCAAAAGAGGACGACGGTAAGCTCCATAGTCTCGAAGGCACAGTCAAAATCGAAGACTTAATCCCTGTCACAGCCGCAAGCAATATCAAAATATATGTCAAAGCAGTATCGGCACAGGGCTACACCTTCACATATGACCTGTTCGATGGTACCGTAAATCAGGACATCACAGACTTTGAAACCACAGCCGACATATCCGGCGGCGACTACACAGTAACCGACCCGGCCGGCAGCAAATACGAGCCATAAAAATGTGATATAAGTGTAATTATTTAAAATCAGTTTTTCTTGTGTTCTCAAGGCAGCTCAGAATATTTATAAACAGTATATAACTATTAAATAAGCTCATTTCGCATAAGTGAAATGAGCTTCAAATTTTAAGAAGAAAAAAGTGCCGGACAAAATTTCACTCCAGTGAAATAAGTCCGGCACTGCCAGAATGCAAGGTAGCAAAGCGCCTCGCTCGTAAACCTGAATTAGCCGGAGAGCATACAGTGTGTTCCGAAGAAAAATGTGAACTGCCGCGGAGTTCCATAAAGTAAAAAAGAAAGAAAATGTAAATAAAACCGTAATCTGCCCGGACAAATAACCGCGGCTGACTTCACATTTTTCTGAGGAATATACTGTGTGCTATGCCGGCAGCCTCACAACCTAAAAAGCGAGGCGCCCACCACACCTATCATATGATGAGCTGCACCTCACCCTTCTTTTTTGCTGAGCGGCAGCGTAAATATAAACTCAGTTCCCACACCCTCAGTGCTTATCACATTTATATTCTCACCATGCGCCTGCACGATTTCTTTAACTATAGACAGGCCAAGTCCCGTACCGCGCTTATCCTTTCCGCGGGATAAATCACTCTTGTAGAAGCGCTCCCAGATCTTTGAAAGGCTGTCCTTTGGTATACCGATACCGTGATCCTTTACTGATATAAACACCTTTTCATTTCTGATACTCGTCTCAATCTTGATACTCGAATCATTATTTGAAAACTTCACAGCGTTGTCTATCAGGTTGTAAAGAATCTGCTGGATTTTGACCATATCACCGCGCACGAAAAGCTCTTTTCCGGTAAGCAGCAGGTCAAAGCTTAAGCCCTTTTCACTGCATTTACCCTCGAAGGTAAGGATTGTCGTGCGGATCATTGTATTGATGTCAAAATCAGCAATATCCAGGTGTATGCCGTGATGACCGAACTGGTTCAGATCAATAAGACTCTTGGTGAGCTTATTAAGCCTCTCGGTTTCAAAAAGTATGATATTTAAATACTTATCCTGCATCTCAACAGGGATGGTTCCGTCCAGCATGGCTTCCACGTAGCCCTTTATCGAGGTAAGAGGGGAGCGGAAGTCGTGTGACACGTTGGAAACAAACTTGCGCTGATCCTCCTCAAGCGTATCAAGTTCCGTTGCCATGTAGTTGAGTGTGTTTGCCAGATAGCCGATTTCGTCATTGGAATGTACATCAATCTGGGCAGTGAAATCACCCTTTGCATACTTCTTTGCGGTCTTTGTGATTTTGGAGATAGGACGGTAAATAGAGCGGCTCATAATGACAAGCAGAACAAATGCAAAAGCAAAAATGAGCGCTACAGTGTAAAAGGAGATATTCATAAAACCGTTTACACCTGCAGTGATATGGCTCATTGGCTTGTGAATGACTATGTAGCCGATATTCTGGTACGAGACATTTACCGGGGAAAATACGGACAGCATCTTATGCTTGAAGGAGCCGTAAAAATCTCCAATCATATAGTTGTCGCTGCCAAAATCGGTGACATCAAAGCCATTTATCACTACAGGCTTAGAACTGTCATTTTGGGTATCAATGCCTATTGACGGATCATCTGAGTCCATGAGCAGCTCACCGTCAGGGCTGACCACCCATACCTCGGCATCCATATAGTCGGCTACGATTTTCATGTGATTCTGGAAATCGCTAAGCGACATGGATGAGCCAAAGTATTCACTGGCATAGTCACCTGCTATGATGGATGCTTCCCTGTAGAGATTGGATGCTTCCTGCTTTTCGATATAGTCTGTGGTGAGATGCTGTGTAAAGGTGCATATAATGAAAAAAGCGATGACACCGTAAATCAGGTAGCTGATTAACAGCTTAGAGTAGATGGTATGCTTCATTATTTATTTTACCTCAAACTTGTATCCGATGCCCCAGACAGTTGCGATGCGCCAGGTTGGCTTGTCCTTGATTTTCTCGCGGAGACGCTTTACATGCACGTCGACAGTGCGGGTGTCACCGACATATTCATAGCCCCATATGTTGTCCAGAAGCTGCTCCCTTGTAAACACCTGATTTGGAGATGAGGCAAGAAAATATAATAGCTCAAGCTCCTTTGGCGGCATATCAATCTGCTGTCCGTCATAAGTGACAGAGTAGTTGGACAGATTTACAATAAGCCCCGGGTACTCCACACACTTGATATCTACGGAAGCATAGGCTTCCGGCTTTGCAGGCTGGAAACGTCTGAGCACGGCCTTGACTCTTGCAACAAGCTCCTTTGAGTCAAAGGGCTTGAGTATATAGTCGTCGGCGCCAAGCTCCAGGCCTAAAACCTTGTCAAATACCTCGCCCTTTGCGGAGAGCATGATAATCGGCACATCGGACTTTGCACGTATCTCACGGCATACCTGATAGCCGTCTATGCCCGGAAGCATAAGGTCCAAAAGAAGCATGTTTGGCTTGTAGTGCTCGAACGCGATAAGAGCCTGCTCACCATCATTTACGATTTTGGTGTCATAGCATTCCTTGGTCAGATATAGAGATATAAGCTCTGCTATATTGTTGTCGTCGTCTACTATCAGTATTTTCTGTTTAACAGCCATTTCTAATCTCCTTCTTAAAAATTATTTATATTCCGTAAAAGTACATTGTCGTTATTTAAAGGTTGCGATGGTTACTCCGGCATCGCCCTCACCAAACTCACCGAGATGGTATTCCGCAATAGTTTTTGTCCTCTTAAGGAGTCCATGCACAGCCTTTCGCAGTGCACCGGTGCCTTTTCCGTGGACAATGCGCACAGATGAAAGATGAGCGATATATGCGTCGTCCAAGTATTTATCTAAGAGAGCAAGTGCCTCATCCGTAGTCTTTCCAATCAGGTTGATTTCTGATGAAACTGACAGCGATTTGCTCATCTTTATCTTGCTTCCGCTGCCGCCGTACTTCTTGGCAGGAGATACATCGTCGTTTAAGAGCACGAGGTCATTAATATTAACCAGCGAGCGCAGTATACCCATCTGCACATACAAATCGCCCTTGGCATTTGGCAGAGTGTGGACGGTTCCCTTCAGATTGAGGGAGAGCACAAGCACAGAATCACCGATGCGCAGCTTCTTAGGCGCCTTGTGATTTGCCTTGGCAGTGTTTTTCTTGATGTCTGACAGCTTCTTTTCCTTGTCATTCATCTTGTCACGAAGGGCAGAGCGCTCCTTTTCCATCTGGCTCATAGGAGCCTGCCCCTGTCCGTATTTGTTGAAATTGCGGATGGTTTTGTCGGCAAGTTCCTTTGCATCCTGCAGTATCTTGTAGGCTTCCTCATTTGCCTCGCGTAAAATCTTGTCTTTGCTCTTGTCTATGCGCTCGTTTTTCTCTTCGAGCTGTTTCTTGAGCTTTTCAATCTCGGCCTTGTAGCTGTTGATTTCAAGCTGTTCCTTTTCGATGGTTTGTCGCTGTGACTCGAGGCTTGCAATCAGAACTTCAAAATCAAGGTCGTTATCATTAATTCTGCTTTTTGCATCCTCGATGATGTTTTCGTCCAGACCAAGCTTTGATGAGATTGCAAATGCGTTACTCTTTCCAGGAATACCGATTAACAGGCGGTAGGTAGGACTTAAAGTCTCCACATTGAACTCACAGCAGGCATTTTCCACACCGTCTGTGGAAAGCGCATATACCTTCAGCTCACTGTAGTGTGTGGTGGCCATGGTGATGGCACCATACTGGTGCAGTCTGTTTAAAATTGAGATGGCAAGTGCCGCACCCTCTGTCGGGTCGGTTCCCGAGCAGAGCTCATCGAACAGGCAAAGGCTTCTGTCGTCAGCTTTTTCAAGGATTTTTACGATATTGGTCATGTGGGACGAGAAGGTACTGAGACTTTGCTCAATACTCTGCTCATCGCCTATATCCGCAAAGACATCCTCAAAGATGGCGAGCTTTGACCTGTCAGCCGCAGGAATGTGAAGACCTGCCTGACCCATGAGAGTCAAAAGTCCGACAGTCTTTAGTGAAACAGTTTTACCGCCGGTGTTTGGTCCGGTGATGATGAGCTGCTTATATTCCTCGCCGAGCCGCACATCTATAGGAACCACCTTTTTAGCATCCAAAAGCGGATGACGGCCCTTTCTGATATTGATATGCCCCTCGGTGTTGAACTCCGGTGCCACACCGTTATATGATTTAGCCAGATTTGCCTTTGCAAAAATGAAGTCAAGCTCTGAAAGAATCTCATAGTCCTGCTCCAAAGCAGCCGCATTCATGGCAACCTTGTCGCTGAGCGCTGCAAGGATTTTTTCAATCTCCTCCTGCTCCTTTATGAAAAGCTCCTTGAGCTCATTATTCAAATTGACGACAGCCATCGGCTCGATAAAAAGGGTAGAGCCGGTAGATGACTGGTCGTGCATCATGCCGGGTACATTGCCCTTAGCCTCAGCCTTTACAGGCAGACAATATCTGCCGTCGCGCATGGTCACAACTGCATCCTGCAGATATGTCCTCGTTGTGCTGTTGTTCATGAGCTTGGTGAGCTGCGCATGGATTCTGTCGTTCATGCCGCGTATGCTCTTTCTTATCTTAAAAAGCTCAGGACTTGCATCATCGGCAATCTCTTCCTCAGATAAAATGCACCTCTTAATCTCATCGCAGAGCGCAGAAACCGGTTCAATCCCTGCAAACAGACCGGAGAGTGAATCCTGCTTCTCATTGTCCATGGCGCTTCTGCCATAAGCCTTCACGCGCTTTGCAACCTCCAAAAGACTGCAGATGCGAAGAAGCTCGGTCGTATTCAGTGCACCACCGATATCAAGCCTCTTTAGGGAAGCGTGCACATTGTGTATGCCAACGAAGGACACTCCGCTGTCCTTGTACAGGCGGCTTAGTGCATCGGCAGTGGTGGTCTGCAGATGTCTGATTTCGTATAAATCGGTGATAGGCTCAAGCGAAAGACACCTTTTCTTTGTCTCATCACATGCTGCGTAGCTGCTTAGCATGGTGAGAATTTTGTTATATTCCAATGTTTTGTAAACTTTTTTATTCATTTCTATATCCTTATATTTCGGTAGTTGAATATTAAATTCATATTTACTGTATAGCTTATCATATTATAGCTGAAAATCTTCAAAAAAACCATAATAAATATGTATTAAATGATAATTACAAGATGATAACATAAAGTTTAATACATAACAAACCAGTTTGTTAAACGAGCCAAAAAGTAAGGGCTTGCGACATGTACCCGCCGGACTGCTGCACTGCTCCCAACGGTGCTACGCTGCGTGACTAAGATTCTGTATGGATTATGCATTTACTTTTTCTATACATGACGAAACCGTCGCTACTCGCCTTCCATGGCTCGATAGCTCCTTGCCCCGGCATCCATGCCGTGGCATTTCTGTGTTATGAGCATAATCCTACAGTATCTAAGCCACTGCGCTATTCGCACTGTTGGGAGCAGTGCAGCAGTCCGGTGGGTACATGCCGCAAGCCCGTACTCAAAGGCCGTACTCAAAAAATATGGTTGCAACGCAATATAATTCAGAATATAATGTAAGATAGTAACTAAAGACATCTAATCAGGGTGACAATATGGAGCAATTTATCAGAGAAAAGATAAAGGATAAACCGCTGAATAAAAAAAGACTTGCAAAAAAAGCTGGCACAGCAGCACTCTGCGGAGTTGCATTTGCAGTGGCTGCAAGCATTGTTTTTGCTATATTTCTGCCGGTTATCAACAGACAATCAAAAAAAGCTTCAGATGGAAAAAATAATAATGATGTGCAGACAGCCACACAGCAGTCAGGCATAGATGACAGCAGTGATGCATATAGTGAAAATGGTACACAAAGCACAGAGTCCGGCACTTCTTCGGAGCCGTCTTCGCAGACCTATCAGCCTACACTCGCAGATTATCAGGCAGTGCAGAACCAGCTCTACAGAGTGGGCACTTCGGCCACGAAATTTGTAGTAGGAGTCACGGGTGTGACAGATGCCACTGATATTTTCAATAATTCCTATGAGACCGAGGGTCAGGGAGTGGGAGTGATACTGAGGGACAATGGAAAGCAGCTAATCATTCTGACAGAGAAAAATGTAGTGGATAAGGCGGATAAGCTTAGTGTAACCTTTGTAAACGACATGATGGCTGATGCTGCGCTGGTCAAGTATGACAGCAATACAGGTATAGCAATCATTTCCGTGGATAAGTCACTTCTGGACGACGCCACAATAAGGGCTATAGCGGTTGCGGAGCTTGGTAATTCAAATATTGTTTCAAGAGGAGCATCTGTCATTGCGCTTGAGGCAAACTATGCCATTCTCACAGGTCTTGTAACGTCAACAACCAACGAGCTGTCGGCGCAGGACAACAATTACTCGGTGCTCACCACAGATATTGCAAGCAACAAGTTACAGAGCGGTATACTGATTAATACAGATGGTCAGGTCATAGGGCTTTCGCTGCAGGATTTCAATCCGGCGGAGGAAAACAATACGCTCACGGCTGTCAGCATAAGCGACCTGTCACCTGTCATTGAAAAGCTCGAGAGCGGCGCAGATGTGCCGTACATAGGCATCACCTGTACTACAGTTACAGAAAAAATAGCAAACAGATATAACATCCCAAAGGGTGTTTATATAAAGCAGGTTACCATGGATTCACCGGCATTTGTCTCGGGGCTTCAAAGCGGAGATGTGATAGTTGCGGTAAACAATACAGAGGTGTCGAATGTGTCCGCGTACAACACACAGCTTATGAAGCAAAAGCCTGAGGATACCTGCAATCTGAAAGTAAAGAGAAAAGGAAGCAACGGCTACACGGAGATTACCTGTCAGGTGAAAATCGGAGTGATGAATTAGCCGAAATTAGGAGGATATATGAAGTATATTTCAACTCTCCGCGAGGGAGAGAGAATCAATGAGATTTTTTTATGCAAGAGCAAGCAGACAGCCATGACCAAAAGCGGAAAGCCTTATGACAATGTTATCCTGCAGGATAAGACAGGCACGCTGGATGCCAAGATATGGGATGTGGGCTCAGTAGGCATTGAGGAATTTGATGCAATGGATTACATAGCCATAACCGGTGATATCACAAGCTTTCAGGGCAATTTGCAGTGTTCCATAAAGCGTGCGAGAAAGGTAAACGAGGGAGAATATGACCCTGCGGATTATCTGCCGGTCAGCGATAAGGATGTCGAGGTCATGTATAAGGAACTCATGGGCTTTATCGGTTCTGTAAAGAATCAGTACCTGTCACAGCTCTTACATAGCTTTTTTGACAATAAGGAGTTTGAGCGTCGTTTCAAGTTCCATTCAGCCGCAAAGAGCGTGCACCACGGCTTTGTAGGAGGTCTTTTGGAGCATACACTCGGTGTGACGAAGAACTGTGATTATTTTGCAAAAATGTATCCGGTTTTAAACCGTGACCTACTTCTTACAGCAGCTATTTTCCATGATATCGGAAAATTAAAGGAGCTTTCTACTTTCCCGGAGAATGACTATACAGACGCTGGTCAGCTCCTCGGACATATCATGATTGGTGCAGAGTGGGTAGGCGATGCGATTAAGAGCATCGACGGCTTCCCGGTAGTGCTCGCAAACGAGCTGAAGCACTGCATACTTGCCCACCACGGCGAGCTTGAGTTTGGCTCTCCGAAAAAGCCGGCACTTGTCGAGGCACTTGCACTTAGCTTTGCAGACAACATAGATGCCAAGATGGAGACCTTCAGGGAGCTGCTTGTAAATGTGCCTGAAAACGATACAAAGTGGCAGGGCTACAACAGGTTTATGGAGACAAATTTCCGCAGAACAAGTGTGTAAAAAGGCGGACAATATTAAAGATAGCTACGGTGTGATTTTTGGTGTGAAAGCTTGCGCCGGATACAAACATTATAAAGGTAATTATACATATAAATAAAGAAGAGAAAAGCATGAAAAAAAATGACATATTTGAACTTGAAATAACAGATATGGGAACAGATGGCGAGGGTATCGGACATTATGATGGCATGACCTTTTTCGTAAAGGATGCACTGATTGGTGACGTCATAACAGCCCGCGCAACAAAATTAAAGAAAAACTATGGCTACGCAAGAGTGGAAGAGATTAAGACCCCTTCCACTTTTCGCGTTGAGCCGCAATGTGAGCTGCACAAGAGGTGTGGCGGCTGCCAGATACAGGCGCTCTCCTATGAAAAGCAGCTTGAATTTAAAAATAATAAGGTGCGCAACAATCTCATGCGTATAGGTGGATTTTCCGAGGCAAAGCTGGACAGTAAAATGCAGCCGCCTGTTGGCGCAGACAATCCATACCGCTACCGCAACAAGGCACAGTTTCCGGTGGGATATGACAGGGATGGCAATATAGTGACAGGCTTTTATGCATCGCGAAGCCACAATATCATCCCGGTTGAGGACTGCAGGCTTGGGGTGCCGCAAAACAAAGAGATACTGGATATCATAAAGGAATGGATGAATGAGTGCGGCATCACACCGTATGACGAGAACACACACAAAGGGCTCGTGCGCCATGTGCTTATCAGATATGGTTTTACATCAAAGCAGATTATGGTGTGCCTTGTGATAAATGGGGACAGTCTTGAAGCAAAACGCCGAGCCGGGAATGCAGCAGATATACTGTGCGAAAGACTCTCAAAAATCGATGGAATGACTTCGATTTCCTACAATATCAACAAGGAAAACACAAATGTCATCCTTGGCAAAAAGACGGTCTGCATATGGGGAAGACCATATATTGAGGACACCATCCATCTGCTTTCTTACCCTGATTTCACACCACAGGGGACAGGCATCACATATCAGATTTCGCCACAGTCGTTCTATCAGGTAAACCCGAAGCAGACAGAAAAGCTTTACAGCACGGCACTTGCATTTGCAGGGCTAACAGGAAATGAAAATGTCTGGGATCTCTACTGTGGTATCGGTACAATATCGCTCTTTTTGTCACAGAAGGCAAAGCAGGTGTACGGAGTGGAAATAGTGCCTCAGGCAATCGAGGATGCCAAAAACAATGCGAAGCTCAATGGCATCACAAATGCACAGTTTTTCGTAGGAAAGGCTGAGGAGGTGCTGCCACAGTTTTATGAAAATGCAAAGAAAAAAGAGAATATCACTGATGATACAGCATCCACCGGACGTACAGATATGCTTCGCCCGGATGTGATAGTCGTTGACCCGCCAAGAAAGGGCTGCGATGAGAAGTGTCTGGACACAATGCTTGCGATGTCACCGGAGAGGATTGTATATGTGAGCTGTGATTCGGCAACATTGGCAAGGGATTTGAAGATACTGTGTGAAGAGAAGTATGAACTCATGAAGTGGCAGGCATTTGATCAGTTTTCTCATACGACGCACGTAGAGACGGTAGTACTGCTTTCCCACAAAAAGCCAGACGGACATATCAACGTAAAAGTTGAGTTTGGAGAGGGTGAGGGCAAAGTTCCACTTGATAATATTTCAAAAAGAGCAGAAGCGTACAAGCCAAAAGAGCGAGTGACCTACAAAATGATAAAGGGGTATATAGAAGCTAAATATGGCTTCAAAGTACATACCGCATATATCGCAGAGGTAAAGAGAGATTTAGGTTTGCCGATGTATGATGCTCCGAATGCGGTAGAAGAACTGAAACAACCGAGGAAGCATCCAACACCAGAAAAAGTTGAAGCGATAAAAGATGCGTTGAAGCATTTTGAAGTGATTTAATGAGGATAGGCGTATCATTAGAAATAGTGGTACGCTTATTTTTTTACCTACTTTTGCACCTTTGAACTTTCTTTTGCTTTATATATAATGAAGCCAAGAAAGGACGGTGCTGTATATGAGAGAAAAGAAAACTCATTTATATTTTGATGGTGAAGAAAGAACCCTGCTGTTACATAGCCTTGTAGAGTTGAAAAATCAGCTTATCAAGCAAGGCAGATATACCGACCCTGTTGATGAGCTTATCTACAAGGTCACTACCGCACCTGCAAAGAGAATGAAAATTGAATATGTCTAAGGCATATCATTTTTAAGCCGCTTATTCTTATTGATTTTAAGAGTAAGCGGCTTTTTTGCGTGGACAACGAGCCAAGCGGAAATGCTTGCATTTCCATTTGGCGACTGTCACGGTCAGCGAGATGTAAATCGAGCTGCATTCTCTGGTATTGTTTACATAGCCGCCTTGACAAAGCGGCTAAATCTATGCGAAAGGAGGATGCAGCTATGTCAAATTGCAAGGTAATTGCTCTGACCAATCAGAAAGGCGGAGTTGGAAAGACAACCACGGCGGTCAATCTTGGTGTCGGTCTTGTAAAGCAAGGCAAAAAGGTGTTGCTGATAGATGCCGATGCACAGGCAAATCTCACAATGGCTCTTGGCTACAACCGACCAGACGATTTACCCATCACGCTATCCACCATAATGCAAAGCATCATAGACGATAAATCTTTTGATGCTTCGCAGGGGATTATCCGCCACGGCGAGGGCGTTGACCTGCTTCCGTCAAATATTGAATTATCTGGCTTTGAAGTAAGGCTAATCAATGCCATGAGCCGTGAGCGTATTCTGAAAACCTATGTGAATGAGGTTAAGAAGAATTACGATTATGTGGTAATCGACTGTATGCCGAGCTTGGGAATGATAACCATTAACGCTCTGGCGGCAGCTGACAGCGTGGTTATCCCGACACAGCCCCACTATCTTTCTGCCAAAGGCTTAGAGCTGTTGCTTCGCTCTGTATCAATGGTCAAACGGCAAATCAATCCCAAACTTAGGATTGACGGTATCTTGATGACTATGGTAATGCCCCGTACCAACATTTCCAAAGAAATCACGGCAACGGTCAAAAGTGCCTACGGTCAGAAAATCAAGGTGTTTGACACCGAGATACCTCATTCCATCCGTGCGGTAGAAGCTACCGCAGAGGGCAAGAGCATTTTTGCCTACGACAAAAGCGGTAAGGTTGCCGCAGCGTATGAACAGTTTTCAAAGGAGGTGGCAGAGCTTGGCGAGAAACAGAGAAACTAAAATCGAGCTGACCGCTTACGATGAACTGTTCCAGACGGACGAAAGCCGTGAGGAAGCCAAACTAAGCAAGATACGGGACATTCCCATATCGGAGATTGACGAGTTTCCAGACCACCCGTTTAAGGTTTTAATGGACGGGGATATGGAACAGCTTGTCGAAAGCATTAAGAGAAACGGTGTAATGACACCTGCTACTGTTCGGCTGAAAGAGGACGGACGGTATGAGCTTATCAGCGGTCACAGAAGAAAAAAGGCTTGTGAGCTTGCAGGTCTTGAAACACTCAAATGCGAGGTCAAAGACCTTACCCGTGATGAAGCCATTATCGTTATGGTGGAAAGCAACCTGCAAAGGTCTGTTATTCTGCCGAGCGAGAAAGCCTTTGCCTACAAAATGCGGCTTGAAGCGATGAACAGGCAGGGTCAACGAACAGATTTAACCTCTGTGCCATTGGCACAGAAGTCAGAGAAAAAGACTTCTCGTGAAAAGTTGGGTGAAATTGTAGGCGAAAGCCAAGACCAAATCCGCCGCTATATCCGCTTGACCGAGCTTGTTCCCGAAATACTCCAGATGGTAGATGAAAGGCAGATTGCTTTCCGCCCTGCGGTGGAGATTTCCTATCTTGCCGAGGAACAGCAATACACCCTGCTTGAAGCGATGGGTTATAACGATGCCACTCCCTCATTGGCACAGGCTATTAAAATGAAAAAATTTAGCCAAGATGGGAAACTGACGGATGAGGTTATCCAAAGCATTATGGAGGAAGAAAAACCAAACCAGAAAGAAAAGCCAGCTTTCCGTGATGAACGGATAACCAAGCTCATTCCCAAATCCGTTCCCAGAGGACAGGAAACAGATTTTGTTGTAAAGGCGTTGGAATTTTACAACCGCCATTTACAGCGTAGCAAGGCTCACGAAAGGTAAGCCACACACCGAGGGCGAGGTCTGTCCATTGGAGGATAGCCATTTTTTTCGCATTCCCCCTCTCCACACCTCACCCCCTATACTGCCAGTAACTATCCGAAAAAAGAAATATTTTAAGCTGTCCAAAACGGGCAACTTTTTTCGGTCAGTCAGGCAAGATTTTTAACAATCCAACAGGAGGTATCTATGAAATTTTCAAAACTATTCAAAAAGGCTGCGGCTCTTGTGATGGCTGCGGTCACGGCGTTGTCGGTTATGCCTGCGACCACGGCATTTGCCGCAGGCGACATTGGCACAATTAGTTTTTCCCACACCTATGACAGCAGCGGAAACGCAATGAGGTACAATTCCAGTGCCACCATCAACGGTTATACCGCAGGCGGTACGGGCAATTACAAATACCGTATGTTTGTAGACGGAGAAACGGCTTTCTGTATTCAGCCTGGAGTACCGCTGAAAACAGGAAACACCTTGAAGAAAGCATCTTCCGACACTTGGAATGCTTTGACCGATAACCAGAAAAAGGCGGTAGGGCTTGCCCTGCTCTATGGGTATCAAGGCAATAAGAATTCCTTGTCGGGAAGTGATGATGAAAAATGGCTTGCCACACAGACCCTTGTATGGGAGTTTGTCACAGGCTGCCGAAAAGCCACAGGCTCATACAACCAGACAAGTACAACGGTCTACAGCCTGCACTTTGGTTCGAATTATGCCAACAGCGGCGCAAGGGCAGTTTATGACCAGATTGTTTCGCTGATGAGTGAGCATAACACTATCCCAAGTTTTATGGCGGGAGGAAAAAACGATATTACAAAGGAGCTTTCCTATAAGGACGGGAAATACAGCGTCACGCTGACTGATAAAAACGGCGTGTTGTCTGATTATTCCTTTATAAGCTCCGATGCAAATGTGTCCGTATCAAAGGACGGAAACAAGCTGACTATCAGCTCCCAAAAGGCGATTAGTAGCTCTGTCCGTATTACCGCCACCAGAAACGGCGCACCGACAGTCAGCAATAGTGCCAAGCTCATTGCTTATGGCGACCCGAATTTGCAGGATGTTGTGACAGGCGTAGAAAATGCCGACAGCGTAAAGGGCTATATCAATGTGGAAACACCCACAGGCACGATTGCCCTGAAAAAGACTTCCGAGGATGGCGTTGTGGCAGGCATCTCCTTCCACATTAAGGGCGATGGCTTTGATAAGACCATAAAGACTGATGAAAACGGCAACCTTACCGTGGAGGGCTTATTCCCTGCGACTTACACGATCACAGAGCAGTCTATTGACCGTTATGAGCCGCAGCAGACCCAGACGGTTACGCTTATCGGCGGCAAAACGACCACGGTCAATTTCAACAATACCTTGAAGCGTGGCAGTCTGGAGGTCATTAAGACTTCCGAGGACAATCTGGTGGAGGGCGTAACTTTCCATCTTTACGGCACTTCTTTAAGCGGTTTGCCCGTTGATGAATATGCCGTAACCGATAAAAACGGCGTTGCAAAGTTTGAAAATGTCCTTATCAGCGGCAATACGCCGTATGTGGTTGAGGAAGTGGATACCGCAATCCGCTATGTTGTTCCCGAAAGCCAGACAGCACCGATTGAATGGAACAAGGTCACAAACCGCAGCTTTACCAACATTCTTAAAAAATTCTATGTGACCGTTACAAAATCCGATGAGGAAACAGGCACGGCACAGGGCGATGGCACTCTTGCAGGTGCGGTTTACGGCATCTATAAGGGCGAGGAACTTATTGACAGCTACACCACAGATGAAAACGGTCAGTTTACAACAAAATATTATGTGTGCGGCGATGACTGGACTATCCGAGAAATCAACCCGTCCGAGGGGTATCTACTTGATACCACAATTCACAAAGTCGGTGCAGAACCAGAGCTTTATACCGTGGAGCTTAACTCTGCCGCAAACGATGTGACCGAGCAGGTCATCAAGGGAAATATTGCTATCATCAAGCACACCGACAACGGCGAAACACAGATTGAAACGCCCGAAGCAGGTGCGGTATTTGAAGTGTTCCTTAAATCCGCAGGCAGCTATGAAGCTGCAAAGGAAACCGAGCGAGATATTCTGACCTGCGATGAAAACGGCTTTGCCCAGACAAAAGATATGCCTTACGGCATCTATACCGTAAAGCAGACCTACGGCTCAGAGGGGCGTGAGCTGATGAAGCCTTTTGATGTGTTTATCAGCAAGGACGGTCAGACCTACCGCTACCTTATCAACAATGCAAACTTTGAAAGCTATATCAAAATAGTGAAAAAAGATGCGGAAACGGGCAACACCATCCCGTATGCAGGTGCAGGCTTCCAGATTTACGACCCAGACGGAAACCTTGTTACTATGACCTTCACTTATCCCGAAGTGACCACCATTGACACTTTCTATACTACGTCAGATGGCGACCTTATCACACCGCAGACTTTGGAATACGGCAAGGGCTACTCTATTGTGGAAGTGCAGGCTCCGTATGGCTATGTGCTGAACTCTGAGCCTGTTTCTTTTGATGTGGTGCAGGAAAACTCCGAAGAAGAAAGCGGCATTACCGTTATTGAGGTGGTACGCTCCAATATGGCACAGAAAGGCACGATTACCGTGGAGAAATCTGGCGAGGTATTCTCTACCGTGGCAGGCGACAAGGGCTTGTATCAGCCGATTTTTGCTGTCAGCGGTTTAGAGGGTGCGGTCTATGAGATTACCGCAGCCGAGGATATTGTGACTTTGGACGGAACGCTGCGAGCAGCTAAGGGCGAGGTTGTGGATACGGTTACCACAGGTGCGGACGGTACGGCAAAATCAAAGGAACTTTATCTTGGCAAGTACGAAATCAAGGAAATTACAGCCCCTTACGGTATGGTGCTAAACGCAGAAGCACATTCCGTAGAGCTTGTGTACGCAGGTCAGGAAGTGGCTGTAACCGAAACCTACACCTCTTTCTATAACGAAAGACAGCGTGTAGAAATTGACCTTGTAAAGAGCCTTATGGCAGATGAAGCCTACGGCATCGGCACAAAGGGAGAAATCTTTGATGTTACCTTTGGTTTGTATGCCGCCGAGGAACTGAAAGCCGCAGACGGAACGGTCATTCCTGCGGACGGTCTGATTGAGGTCATTTCTTTTGACGAAAGCGGTCACGGAAAAGCCATAAGCGACCTGCCTATGGGAAGCTACTATGTGCAGGAAATCAGCACCAATTCCGCATATATCCTAAACGATACGAAATACCCTGTTGTTTTTGAATATGCAGGACAGGATACCGCTGCCGTTCATATTACGGCAAACGAGGGCGAAGCCATCACAAACGACATCATTTACGGCTCTGTAAACGGTAAGAAAGCCGAGGAGGGCGGAAACGCTTTAGGCGGTGCGGTCATTGGTATCTTTAAGACAGGCGAGGCGGAATTTACAACCGAAACAGCAATCCAGACTACCACATCAGCAGATGACGGTAGTTTTTCTTTTGCCAAAGTGCCGTATGGAACTTGGGTAATCCGTGAAATCGAAAGCCCGACAGGTTTTGTACTCTCCGAGGAGGAAATCGCTGTAACAGTAGGTGCGGTTGATGAAGTGATTGAAATCTCTCTTGTCAACTACCGTATCCGTGGCAACATCGAACTAACGAAGGTAGATAAAGAGTATCCAGAAAACAAACTCACAGGTGCGGTATTTGAAGTGTACGCCGATACCAACGAAAACGAGAAACTGGATAAGGATGATGAACTGCTTGGCGAAATGACTGAGCTTGACGGTGGTGTTTACCAGATGAAGGAGCTGCTTTACGGAAAATACCTTGTCCGCGAGAAAACTGCCCCGACAGGCTTTGTGCTTGATGAAAATGTGTACTCCGTATCCATTGAGGAAAACGGCAAGACCTATCTCATCGAAAACGAAGCAGGAAAAGGCTTTGTCAACGAAGCACAGATAGGCTCTCTTAAAATCGTCAAGACTTCCTCTGACGGTAAGGTGGAGGGCTTTTTCTTTAGGGTAACGGGCATCAATTACGACCAGACCTTTAAGACTGATAAAAACGGCGAAATCGTTATCGAGGGTTTGCGTATTGGCGACTACACCGTATCCGAGGTAAGTGATAATGCTTCCGCAGGGTATGTTCTTCCTGCCGACAAGCAGGCAACGGTAAAGGTTGGAGCAACCACTATCGTACAGATGCACAATGAACTGCGTGACACACCGAAAACGGGCGATGACTTTAACCCTGCCCTCTGGGGCGGACTTGCGGCTGCCTGCGTTATCGGTGCAGGTGTTCTTGGCATGATTGCCTTCAAAAAGAAGAAAAAGGAGGACTAAGGAATGGATGCAAAGACCATTATCGCCCTTTTGCTTGTCGCCTTTATTGGTGGTGCGGCACTTTGGCTCAATATCCACAATAAGAAGAATAAGTAACCCATGAAACTTTAGGGACGGGGCGGCGAACGAGCCGCCCTTTCCCCATTTATGGAGGAAGATATGAAAAATCTGAAAACTATTGAAAAGAAAGTCCGTGCCGTTCTGGAGAAAAATGGGGACGCCCGAAACGATGATATGGTGTTGTACCTTGCCCTCTGTAATGTGTGTTTGAAAGATGCAGGGGCAATGCCCCTTGCGGAGATAATGACGCAGCACAAATATCTCGGCTTGCCGAGCTTTGAGAGTGTCAGCAGGACAAGGCGTAAGCTGCAGGCGAACTATCCAGAACTGGCGGGAAGCCGACCAGTGCAGAAACTACGGGCGACTGGAGAAAAGGTGTATCGGAAGTACGCCAAAGAGTAAAGGAGATGCCTATGGAAAATGAAAAACGCTTATGCGGCGGCTATGAAATCATCGAAAGCTGTACGATCGGGAGTACAGAGCTTGTCATCGGGCATAACCCCAAAGCACCAAACCCATATGTGTGTTGGTACTGTAAGGGCGGCGACAATTATTTCTGGGGCTATTACTGCAACGAACTGTCAGTAGCACGGGAAAAGTTAAATGAACGCTACCAGTCCGAGAGCCGTATGCCCTATAACAATCTTCCTGCCCCGAAGCAGAAAGACGGTGCTGACCGTGAGCGATAAAAAGAAATATGACTGCACGACCTGTCCTTATCCCCGATATAAGGACGGTCACATTATTTTCTGCGATGTCTGTATCCAAAAGATTATAGACGGGCAGAACGAGAAAAAGCAAAGAAAGGAGCAGCCGAGTGAGTGAAGAAAAAAGAATGCTTGACACCTTTGAGGTCAAGCAGAGCATCTATATCGGAAGTAAAGAGGTGGTGTTCGGCGTGGATAAAAACGACCCGTATCCCTATATGGTCTGCTACTGCGACTACCACAATCCGTTAGGTGTACCGTGGCCAACGGAAGCCGTCGGCACGGATGACTATCTGGAAGCAATGCAGATTTTTACGGAGCGTGTGCAGGCACAGATTGAACAGACACGAGCCGAACAGAGCATTTTCAAATTCGATATGACACCTTTTACCATTGCTGATTGTATCCCAGATAAGAGAAATGACAGTATCGTGGGCAAGGTTGTGGTCATCAATGCCGAGCCGAAGCGGTATGAATATCAGCACTCTGCCTATCAGCTTGTATTGGCTGACGGCGGACACGGTGCGACAGGCGGCAGAGGTCAGGCGGTGTTCGGCACCTGCCTTGCCACGGGCGAGCGTGGCAGGTGGGAAAGATACGATGTGCTTGGCGAAATCAGACCAGAGAAAATGCCCCAATGGGCAAAGGAAGCCCTTGCCAAAGTCAAAGCACAGGAAAAAGAGAAAAAACATCGAAATCGGGAGGAACGCTGATATGGAGATTAGACCTTTAACCCCTGCCGAACAGAGATACACCTATGCTTCCAGCACACAGATTGAGGGACAGACAGGCACTATCGGACATCTGCGTGGCGATTTTGCCACAACGGGCTACGGCTTTTATACCACTTGGTTTGATACCAGAACCCAATGGAAATCGGACGAATTTAAGGCAGAGCTTGATACGGTCATCAATGTCTTACGGGAAGATAAAGGGCTTTTGCATAACCGCTATGATATGAGTGCGTTTGCAAGGCGTTTCCCCGAAAGTGCGATGAAGGGCAGCTACTGTACCGAGTACGGTTTCCGTGTGGATACCGAGAAACACGCTTTTCTCATACGCTGCAATCCCACAAAGGGCGACTATAACTTTTACTGTTATTGTTATATCAAGGAATGGCTTGACCGCCACATCCAGAACGCCGAGAAAGGCATCCGTTTTATCGACCCTCATTACAACGAAAAATTCCGTATCCCAGATGGTGGAAAAATCATTATCACTTATGCTGACGGGGAAAAAGCGGAACGCTCCTGCCGCTATATTGATGAGTACCATACCGAGGTTGGCAATAACATTTTTCATATCTGCGAGTTTGCCGAGCTGATGCAGCGAAATGGAAACACTTATGAGCCAAAGATAGCAGAGCCGCCCCAAAAAGCACAGAAGCACAAGGATTTAGAACGATAGGAGGATTTTACTATGGCAGTAAACCAGAAAGCAGTCAAGGTCTTGAACAAGGTTTTGGACGCAGGCTTTACCGATGAAAAATCCATTGCCGCTATGACAATGGACGATATTCTGTCGATGCAGGGTATCACGGTGGCGGATATTTCCCTCATCAATGACCTGCAAAAGAGCATCAAAGCGAATAAGGTCATTTCTTTTCTGGCGGAGGTGCAGCGTGGGCAAGGGGAATGAGATTTGTTTTACGGACAGTCAGGGCAACTCTCTGTTTGCCGTTCCAGACGGCGGTGTTATAAGGCTTTGCTATGGCAACGGCGAGGAAGCCTTTGCTATCTGCCGTTATCTGGATAAAGACCACGCAGAGATTGACGGCGTTCCCTACGCCCTCAGCGACTATGCAAAACGCATGGAACGAAACCAAATACACTTTTCTCCTGCGTAAAGACAGGGGCAGGCACAGGAAAAAAGAATAAGGAGGTGCATCACACATGGCTGCGAAATACCAGCTAATCACCGAGCTGTATCGGCGTACAGGCAAGACGGTCACGAGAAACCCGCAGGCGTGGCAGAGCTTTTTGTCCTCTGCCTGCCGCAATTACAAGTGCCGCTTTGACGAGCAGCTCTTGATTTATGCCCAACGACCTGATGCTGTTGCGGTTGCAAGAATGGAAACTTGGAACAGGCAGTTTAAGCGTTGGGTAAACAAGGACAGTAAAGGCATTGCCGTATTCGACCCGAAAGGACGCAGGAACACCCTCAAATATTACTTTGATGTATCGGATACCCACGAGGGCTATTACGGCAGCCGCCCCGTTCCGATATGGCAGATGAACGAGGGATACGAGCAGGCGGTTATAGAAAGATTATCCGACAGGTTTGGCGAGGTGGAAAATGAAAGTCTTGCCGAGATTCTGATGGAAACGGCGAAAAATGCTGTTGAGGATAACTTGCAGGACTATACAGCACAGCTTAAAGACTATGTGAAGGACAGCTTTTTAGAGGAGCTTGACGACTTTAATATCGAGGTCATTTATAAACGCCTTGCCGTAAACAGTGTTGCCTTTATGCTGATGAGCCGATGCGGAATAGATACGGAGGAATATTTTGACCGTGAGGATTTTGCGGATATAGTTAATTTCAATACGCCGCAGACCCTTAATGCCATCGGAATTGCCACAAGCGATATATCGGAAATGGCACTTCGGGAAATCTCCCTCTCTATCAGAAATGTGCAAATGGCGGTAAAAGACCAAAACCGCACCTTTGCACAGCAGCCTGCAAATCCGTATGATATAGGCAGAAAACAACCCGAAAGGAGCGAAAATAATGAGCGAAATCACTTACACCAGACAGGGCGATTATCTTATACCCGACCTAACATTACCGACAGAGCCAGAAATTCCGCTTGGCAGATACGCTATGATGCACAGGGATTATCTGGAGCAGCACAAGCGGGTAACTTACCTCAACCTGCTGACATCGGGCAGGCTGAACGAGCATCTGTACCAGACGGAACAGACCGCACTCCAGAGATTGGAGCTTCTGACGAAGCAGTTCTGCAAGGAACAGGGCGTGACCGAGGAACTGAAAGAGAAAGCACCGATGCAGTGGCTCGGATTGATGAACAACATCCGCAGTCAAGCCGAGGAAGCGATACTGAGCGAACTGATTTACAACTAACCGACAAAGAGCTTTCCACGGAAAGCGTTGCCAATGAAAGCGAGGTTATTGCTAATCTCCCAACCGTAGAGGAACAGATAGAAATGATGATGCAGGCAGAGGACGAAAAATCCTCTGCTTTTGCTATTTCACAGGAGGATATTGACTCCATTCTGGTATTGGGGAGCAATGTTGCTGACAGCAAATACCGCATCTACCGTCAGTTTCAGAAGCACGAGGACAGCAAAAGCAACATCGAATTTCTGAAACACGAGTACGGCACAGGCGGCGGTACGCACTTCTACCCAGATGGGACAAAGGGCGGCAGGTGGTTTAGCGGAAAAGGGCTTGCTTTGGAAAAACACGGCTCATATACCGACCCTGACCTGCGGCTTAACTGGTCAAAGGTGGAAAAACGCCTGCGAGAGCTTATCAAGGATAACCGCTATCTGAATGAAAAAGAGAAAGACCATTATGCCGATTATCTGGAGAAAGTTTCTGCACCGCAGTATGAAATCGACACCCAGAGAAAAATGGCAAGACAGCGTTTTATCGAAAGCAAGCGTGAGCTTCCCCCTGCCGATAAGCGAGATACGCTCTCTTTGCGGCTGTCCGATTTTATCCGTGATATAAGCGGATATGAGAAAGACTTGCTATCCGAGGTAGAGCGTACCGACCTTGCCGATGTGACCGCAGAGGAAATGGAAAAGCATCTTTCCGACCCCGCCACCGTTCAGCAGCTCCTTGATTTTCTCTCTAAGGTACAATGGAAAACCTCTGACACTTACAGCCGAAGCAATGCGTACCGCTTTAGCGAGGAATTACGGGAGCTGCACCCACTCCGTTACCTCTATAATGAGGGCGATGTGGTGTATATTGGGGCGGATAAGTATGAAATCTCTGCCTTTAATGAAAATGCCGTATCGCTCCAGAATGTAGAGTTTCCGCTGTTTGGCAAGGAATACAGCCGAGAGGATTTTGAGGAAAAGCTAAAGGAAAACCCTGCAAACGACCATCTGAAAGTGGTTGTTACCGAAAAGCAAAGGACGGAAATACCTCCCGAAGAAAAGCCAGACGGCATTAAATTTTCTATCGGCTTTTCCGAACACCCTGCTTTTTATGACAGGCAGCTTAATGACCGCTATACGGATTTGAGCTTTGCTTTGGGAAATAAACTTCTTGGCATTCTGGATGAAAAACAACATCGTGAGCGTGAAAGCAAGGAAATCGGTTGGTATCACAAGACCGATTTTGAGATTACCGCCACCATTGGCGGCGAGGACTTCCACTATGACGGGCGTTTTGATATTGGCGACGGCGAAGGCGACCTTATCGCACACATCAAGAACTTTTATGAGTATTCTCTTTCCCCGAACTGCCCGTTTATTGCTGAATGGAAAAAACAGGGCGAGGATTACTACAACGAGCAGATGGAAAGCCTGCGGTGGGGACGTGATGTGTTTATCCCGTTTCTGGAGCAGAACAACGAGCTGACCCAAGAGGATGAAACACTCCTTGCCGAGATAATGTCCTTTGAAAACGAGTGGTTTAGCCGTGGCGATAAAACCGAAAAGCAGACGGCGGTTGATGAAATGCTTGCCTACGCTGAACAGGTTGCCGCCGAGCAGGAAACCGAGCTGCCAGAGGAACGCTTTGAGGTAACAATGACCTCTGATGCGTTCCCAGACCCCGAAGATGCTTATGCCATCTGGGACAATATCCGTGAGGAATACTATGCCGCCAATGACCGCAAGGTGCTGACCTATCCTACCGAGGAAGAAGCCGAAGCAGGGCTTTTGGATATAAGGAAAGCCGTTGCGGATAAAGAAGCCGAGGAATGGCTGTATGTGGAACGGGCTAAACAAGGTTTAGATCCGGTTCCTGCACAGGATAATGCCGACCTTATCGGCAAGGAAATCACGATAGATAACCGCCGCTATGTCATTGAAAGCATCGGAACAATCAGCGGCGATGTTTCCCTGCGTGATGTCACATTCCAGAACAGCGTGGGTTTTCCCATTAACCGAGTGGAGAAAATCGGCTATATTCGAAGCCTTTTGGAACAGGAACAGCCAGAGCTACCACCCGAAGAAAAAAGAGATGCCCCTGCCGTTTTCTCCGCTGACCGCCACAATTATCGCATTATTGACGATATGCTTGGCGTTGGCGGTGTAAAAGAAAAGTTCCGTAACAATATGGCTGCAATCAACCTCTTACACGAGCTTCAGCTTGAAAACCGCCTTGCCACGCCCGAAGAACAGGAAACCCTTTCAAAGTATGTCGGCTGGGGCGGTCTGTCTATGGCGTTTGATGAGAACAATGCGGCGTGGGCGGAGGAATTTAAGGAGCTTTACGCAAGCCTTTCCCCAGAGGAATACCGTGCTGCAAAGGAGTCCACGCTGACCGCCTTTTACACGCCGCCTGTCGTCATCAAGGCAATGTATGAAGCACTTGACCGTCTGGGCTTTTCGCAGGGCAACATCTTGGAGCCGTCCTGCGGCACGGGTAATTTCTTCGGGCTTCTGCCCGAAAGTATGGCAGGCTCAAAGCTCCACGGTGTGGAGATAGACCCACTGACAGGCGAAATCGCAAAGCAGCTCTACCAGAAAGCCAAAATCGCCATAGAGGGATTTGAGGACACGAAGCTCCCAGACAACCACTTTGATGTGGTCATCGGTAATGTGCCGTTCGGGGATATCCGTGTCAATGACAGCCGTGTCAATGACAGCCGCTACAATGCCCAGAAATTCCTTATCCACGATTTCTTTTTCGCAAAGGCTCTGGACAAGGTACGCACGGGCGGCGTGGTGCTTTTCATTACCTCTAAGGGAACAATGGACAAGGCAAGCCCAGAGGTTAGGAAATATATCGCCCAGAGAGCCGAGCTTTTAGGTGCGGTAAGGCTTCCCGACAATACTTTTCGGGCTAACGCAGGCACGGAGGTCACAAGCGATATTTTGATTTTGCAGAAGCGTGACCAAGTGATAGATGTAGAGCCAGACTGGGTACACCTTGATACCGATGAGAACGGCATTACGATGAACAGCTATTTTGTCCAGCACCCCGAAATGGTGCTTGGACGAATGGAGCTTGAAAGTACACGCTTCGGAAAGTTAGAGCCAGCCTGCAAGGCAGATAAGGAGAGACCCCTCTCCGAGCTTCTGCACGAAGCGATGCAGCGGATAAACGGCGAGATACCAGAGGTTGAGATTGACGCGATTTCCGATGAACAGGACAATTCCATTCCTGCCGACCCAAGCGTGCGGAACTTCTCCTATGCTCTGGTAAACGGGCAGATTTATTTTCGGGAAAATGACCGTATGACCCCTGCCACGCTGTCGATGACGGCGGCAAACCGTGTCAAAGGTCTGCTTGAAATAAGGGATTGTGTGCGAAAACTGATTGAGTACCAGACCAACGATTACCCCGAAGAAGTGATACGCACCGAGCAGGAAAACCTAAACCGTCTGTACGATGCCTTTACCGACAAATACGGTCTGATTAACAACCGAGGGAACTATCTTGCCTTTGCATCGGACGAGAGCTACTTCCTTTTATGCTCTCTGGAGGTGCTTGACGATGAGGGAAACTTCAAACGCAAGGCGGATATGTTCTCCAAACGCACGATTAAGCCCCACCGTGAGATAACCTCTGTTGAAACTTCAAGCGAAGCCCTTGCCCTCTCCATTGGGGAGAAAGCCCGTGTTGACCTTGACTATATGGCACGGCTTACAGGCAAGCCGCATGAGGAAATCATAAGTGAACTCACAGGCGTAATCTTCCGAGTGCCAAACGCCGAGCCTGCCCTGTATGTCACGGCAGACGAATATCTGTCGGGCGATGTAAGGCAAAAGCTGAAAGTCGCAGTGATAGCGGCGAAGTCCGACCCAACGCTTACGCTGAATGTGGAAGCCTTAAAGCAGGTCATTCCGAAAGACTTGTCCGCCGCTGAAATCTCCGTCCGTCTGGGTACGACTTGGATACCAGAGTCCGATATTCAGCAGTTCGTGATGGAGCTTTTAACCCCGTCAAGCCACGCCGCAGGACGGATACGGGTACGCTATACCCCGTATAACGGCGACTGGTTTATCGAAAACAAGAGTTCCGATTTTGGGAATGTCAAGGCGGACAGCACCTACGGAACGAAAAGGGCTTCCGCCTACCGCATTATCGAGGACACCCTAAACCTGAAGGATACCCGTATCTTTGACTATGTTTACGATGAACACGGAAACAAAAAAGCGGTGTTTAACCACAAGGAAACCACGGCGGCACAGGCAAAGCAGGAAGTCATCAAGCAGGCGTTCCAAGACTGGATATGGAAAGACCCAGAACGCAGAAATCGCCTTGTCCGCTATTATAACGACACTTTTAACAGCAAAAGACCCCGTGAATATGACGGACGGCACATTACTTTCGGCGGCATTAGCCCAGAAATCACGCTAAGACCCCACCAAGTCAACGCTATCGCCCATATCCTCTACGGCGGCAATACGCTCCTTGCCCACAAGGTAGGTGCAGGAAAGACCTTTGAAATGGTAGCCGCCGCACAGGAAAGCAAGCGTCTGGGACTATGTCAGAAATCAATGTTTGTCGTACCAAACCATCTTGTCGGTCAGTGGGCTTCCGAATATTTGCGGCTCTATCCGAGTGCTAATATCCTTGTCACCACTAAGCAGGATTTTGAAACGGCTAACCGAAAGAAGTTCTGCGGCAGGATTGCCACAGGCGACTATGATGCGGTCATCATCGGGCATTCGCAATTTGAGAAAATCCAGATGAGCGTGGAACGGCAACGGGAACAGCTACAACGGCAGCTTGACGATATTGAGATGGGCATTGAGGATGTGCAGAAATCCCACGGCGAGCAGTTCACGGTCAAGCAGCTTATGAAAACGAGGAAAGGAATTGAAAACAAGCTTAAAAAACTGAACGATACCGCACGAAAGGATACGGTCATCGACTTTGAGCAGTTGGGCGTTGACAGGCTTTTCATTGACGAGAGCCATTTTTACAAAAATTTGTACCTCTATACCAAGATGCGGAATGTGGGCGGTATCGCCCAGACCGAAGCCCAGAAGTCCAGCGACCTCTTTATGAAATGCCGCTATCTGGACGAAATCACGGGCAGTCGGGGAACGATTTTCGCAACGGGAACGCCTATCTCTAATTCAATAGTTGAGATGTATTCCGTGCAGAGGTACTTGCAGTATGACACTCTGGCAAGGAACGGCTTGCAGCATTTTGACAGTTGGGCTTCCACCTTTGGCGAAACGGTCACGGCTCTGGAGCTTGCCCCAGAGGGTACGAACTACCGAGCTAAGACAAGGTTTGCCAAGTTCCACAATCTGCCAGAGCTGATGCAGATGTTCCGTGAGGTTGCGGATATTCAGACCGCTGATATGTTAAAACTCCCCGTTCCAAAGGTCAACTACCACAATATCAAGACGAAACCAAGCGGGATACAGACCGAAATGGTAGCTTCCCTTGCAAAAAGAGCAGAGAAAATCCGTGCAAGGCTTGTAGAGCCGCAGGTCGACAATATGCTGAAAGTGACCAATGACGGGCGGAAAATTGCCCTCGATCAGAGAATGATAGACCCGATGCTGCCAGACGCCCCCAACAGCAAGGTCAACGCCTGCATCGACAACGTGTATCGTATCTGGGAGAAACACGCCGATACGAAAGCAGCCCAACTCATTTTTTGCGACCTTAGCACACCGAAGAATGATGGCACTTTTAATGTCTATGACGATATTCGTGAGAAGCTAATCGCCCGTGGTGTTCCTGCCGAGCAGGTGCGGTTTATCCATGAAGCGAACACCGATGCACAGAAAAAAGAACTGTTCGCAAAGGTCAGAAGCGGCGAAGTACGTGTACTCTTAGGTTCTACCCCGAAAATGGGTGCAGGTACGAATTGTCAGGACAGGCTCATTGCTATTCATAATCTGGACTGCCCGTGGCGCCCAAGCGACCTTGAACAGCGGCAGGGGCGTATCGAAAGACAGGGCAATATGTTTCCAGAGGTTGAGGTTTACCGCTATGTGACCGAGCAGACCTTTGATGCCTACCTCTATCAGTTGGTGGAGAGCAAGCAGAAATTCATCAGCCAGATAATGACGAGCAAAAGCCCCGTCCGTTCCGCAGAGGATGTGGACGAGGTTGCGTTGTCCTTTGCCGAGGTCAAGATGCTTGCCACAGGCGATGAGCGTTTCAAGGAAAAAATGGACTTGGATATGCAGGTGGCGAAGCTGAAAGTCTTGAAGCAGAGCTATCTTTCCGAGCATTACGACCTTGAGGACAGGATACTGAAATACTATCCCCAGACCATAAAGGAGCATGAGGAACGCATTGCAGGCTATGAAAATGATGCAGCTCTTGCCGAGCAGCACAAGCCGCAGGGCGAGGATAAGTTCTGCCCGATGACCCTAAAAGGCGTGACCTACACGGAAAAAGCCGATGCAGGCGAAATGCTTTTGGCGGTCTGTAAGGAAAATCCTCTTGCAAATCCCGTGGAAGTCGGCAGTTACCGTGGCTTTCGGTTGGAGGTATTCTACGATACTGTCAACACTCACTACTGTCTAAACCTCTGCGGAAAGACAAGGCACAAGGTGGAATTAGGCTCTGATGCTCTGGGTAATCTGACCCGAATTGAAAATGAGCTTGCCAAGCTCCCTGTAAAACTGGAAGCCGCAAAGACCAGAAAAGCGGAAATCTTAGAGCAGCTTGCCAATGCCAAGAGCGAGGTACAAAAGCCCTTTGCCTTTGAAGTTGAACTGAAAGAAAAAACCGACAGGCTCAATGACCTAAACATCGAGCTTAATCTGGACGAAAAGGACACCTCCGTTATGGATACTGAGCCAGACCAGAGCGAGGAACAGCCCGAAAGAAAATGTGCAAATCGTGAGAGATAATCCGCTTTGCACATTTGTATTGCCGAAAAGTGGGCAGTATAATAGGTGTAGATTTATAGAATATCGGAGGTGATAACGGTGTCTGATACTTTCAGATTTGAAACCTTTGTAGATGTCCACAGCAATATCTTCAACGAATATTTAAGCTCTGTCATAGCAAAGCTGCAAACGGAAAACCCAGAATACCGAGCATTGTCAGATAGAATTGACGGTATCTATCGGGAATATCCGAGAGTAATGGCGGTATTCGATGCAGAAAAGCCCAGCGATTTATCCGAACAGGAATGTATGGCTCTGATAGAAGTTCTGGAGCTTCGGGCGAAACTCTGCGATATGCAACAGGAAGCGATTTATTTCAGAGGGTGCTATGACAGCGTTGGGTATTTGAAAAAAGCAGGAATTTTATAACCGAAATCGGCGGCATTGGCGAAAAGCTGATGCCGCTTTTACATAGTTGCAGAGGTAGAAAAAAGTAAAAATATTTGGTACAATAAAGAAAAACGAAAGAAGAGAAGCACTATATGATAAATAAAATTCGTAGAGTAGTAAGGCGTTTACAAATAAAAGTACATCACGCTCGTTCAAAATTTGATATTGTCATACAAGACAAAATACCTCATATTAAAATCAATGAAAAGTATCAAAAGAGTGTGAAATGGATACTTAGAATACTGACAGTAATAGGTATAGTATCTTCGATTGTTGCCTTTTCGACTTGGTATTATTCTTTGATTTTTTCTATTGTAATGTTCCTTGTTGAGCAAATATTTGAACAAATAGTATTTACACATACAATAATGCTCGTTCAACCTTTACCACAAAATTGGGACGGAAATAAATGGACGGGAATGATAATGGCTACAAATGAAAGAGATTTGTTTCTTGGATTTGGTTTTTCCGATAAAACAGTTGGTATGGATTTCTTTAATACATTGTTTGCTTGGAATGAAGATAAAGATGTTAATGATGGAAATATTCAGTTATCTTTAGTCCAAGAAGATAGAGAGAATTATTCAGTTCATATTTATCCGACTTTTGAGAGGAATTTTGTAAAAGAGAACTTTCAATTACACGAAAAACTTTTTGATAAAAGAGAAAATGCAGGTAAGGAATTAGATGTTTTAGTAACGCAAATGTGTTTTTGCAAGGTATTCCCCATATCTCCCACTTGTGCGTATAATTGTTTGAAAAATAACACTCAGAACATCTATATTCAATTATTTGATACATCAAGAGTTGACGGGAATGACCCAACAACATATTACGATGTAACGCCTATGGATGACAGAACTATTTTGTTCAAAAAAATTACCGTCTGTCAGCGAAAAGACTTAGATAAAGAACAAAATCCTTTGGAATATTATAATGTTCCTAAGTATTAAGGAAAATACAGTTTACATAGCCGAGAGGTTTTCTTAACGGAAGATCCCTCGGCTTTTTCTATTTCTGGAGGTGGTTTTATTGAATGAGAAGTAACAGACCCTATGTGCAGCTTGACCCTGCCGTTATCGAACAGGCAAGGCAGATGGACTTGCTCTCCTATCTTCGAGCCTACGAGCCGAGTAATCTGGTGCGTGTAGGCGGCAATGTTTACTGCACGAAAGACCACGACAGCTTAAAGATTTCCAACGGCAAATGGTACTGGTGGTCAAGAGGTATCGGCGGCATTTCCGCCCTCGATTATCTCATCAAGGTCAGAGAGTACGGTTTTGTGGAAGCTGTCGAAGCCCTCACAGGTATTACGGCGGACTGGACACCGCCGCCCCCTGTTCCGAAAAAAGACGAACCGAAAGTCCTGCTTCTGCCAGAGAAAAATGCCAACGCAGACCGTGTCGCAGAATATCTTTTCGGGCGTGGCATTGACTATTCGCTCATACAGGAATGTATTGACGAGGGCATTATTTTTGAAAACAGGAAGTATCACAACGCTGTTTTTGTGGGCAGGGATAAAAGCGGAACACCCAAATATGCCGCCCTACGAAGCACACTTGGCAGCTCTTTTAAGCAAGATGTGTCGGGCAGCGACAAGCGGTATTCGTTCCGACTTCTGGCAAGAGAGCCGACAGACACCGTGCATCTGTTTGAAGCCGCCATTGATTTACTGTCCTATGCCACCTACCTCAAATGCGAGGGAAAGGATTATCGGACGGAAAATCTGCTCTCCCTATCGGGTGTGTATCAGCCTAAAAAGGAAATTTCAGAGAGCAAAGTCCCTATTGCCCTGACCACTTATCTCAAAGAAAATCCGCAGATTAAGACCATAGTTCTGCATCTGGATAATGACAAGGTAGGCAGACTTTGTACCGCCGCTTTGAAGAACTGTTGCAGAAAGACTACAAAATCGTTGATGATCCTCCGCCTGTCGGCAAGGACTTCAACGATTTTTTGTTGTCCTATCTGGGGATTTCAAGACCGATTTCCAACCGTGAAAGGAGTGATGCCCGTTGATTGTATGAACCATTTTGCCACCGAAAGCAACGAAACCAAAATCAAGATTTATAACTGAAAGCGAGGATTTAACCATTGAAAAAGTATGATGTAACACTCACAGGACACTATGAAAAGACCATTTCCGTCTATGCCGACAGCCCCGAACAGGCAAAGGAAAAGACAAGGATTATCCTTTTTGACACCGACCTTATCCACTTTTCCGATGAGGATTTTGTCTGCGGCGAAGCCGATATTACAGCCGCCGATGAGGACAGTTGCGAAGAAAATACCGTCACAGACGAGGATATGGAGGAGGACGATTGTTCGGGCTGTCCGTACTTCTGTCCCGTGTGCGGAGAATGCATTTACGAGGAAGAGTGTGAGGAGTAATGTCTTACCAAGCACTGAATTTGGTTATCCAAATTCGCTTGTTAGGGGCAATCCCCTAATACCCCGAAAAGAAAGGAGCTTTTAAGAATGAGTGAAATTTTATTCTTTATTATCGGCACAATACTTGGCGGTCTTATCGGTGTTGTGCTGATGTGCTGCTTGCAGATAAACAGACTCTCCAAAAAGGAGGACTTATAAAATGCGTAACCGAAATGTGCAGGTGCTTTTCCGACTGACCGATGAGGAAGCCGAGCAGCTCCAGATGCTTGTGGAACGGTCTGGACGTTCCAGAGAAGCGTTCCTTCGAGAGATGGTAAAAGGCTACCGCCTTTGTGAAAAGCCCGACCCAGAATTTTACAAGATGATGCGTGAGCTGTCCGCTATCGGCAACCGTATCAACCAGCTTGCCGCCAAAGCAAACGCCCTCGGCTTTATCGACACGCCAATGCTCCGTGAGGAAGCAAGGAAGTGGCACGAATTTCAGATTGATATTCGCAAACGCTATCTGCTCCCACGCAGGGTATCGTAATGGCGGTGTGCGAGATATGGGATGTGCGTGGCAGGCTCGACCACCCAATCGACTATGCCGAAAATCCAGAAAAGACCGCCAACCCAAAATACACCGAAGCGGATTTACAGGCAATGGTTGATGTAATGGAATACGCCACCAATAAGGATAAGACCGAACAGCGTTTCTTTGTCACAGGCGTAAACTGCGACCCGACCACCGCCAGAGATGAAATGATGATTGCCAAAGCACAGTGGAACGACACAAGTGAGATTGTCTGTTACCATGGCTTTCAGAGCTTTAAGCACGGTGAGGTCACGCCAGAGGTTGCCCACGAAGTCGGTGTGAAGCTGGCAGAGAAAATGTGGGGCGACAGATTTCAAGTTATCGTTGCCACCCACTTAAATACCGATTGCCTGCATAACCATTTTGTTGTCAATTCCGTTTCCTTTACGGACGGGAAGCACTACCACGATAACAAAGCAAACCTGCGGCTGCTCCGACAGCGTTCTGATGAATTATGCCGTGAGTATGCCCTGTCTGTTATTGAAAATCCGAGTGGCAGGAAAAAGCCCTATGCCCTTTACCAAGCAGAAAAAGAAGGGCGACCTACACGGGACAATGTGGCAAGGCAGGCGGTGGATGAAGCTATCAGCAAATCTTTCACGTTGAAAGACTTTGACCGCCTTATGGCGGAAATGGGCTACCGAGTGAGCTTTGACCCCAACCGCAAGTATTGGACGATTGTCGGCAAGGGCTGGCAAAGACCCAAAAGGCTCTATCGGCTCGGAGAAGATTATACCAATGACAGGATAATGGAACGTATTAAGGAAAATTCCTATGCGGTCAAGTTCCAGAGCTTTATCAAGCCCCAGAAGCAGACAAGGGTGTACCTTGTGAAAGGAACGCTGAAAAACGCAAGAAAAATTGGCGGCTTGCGTGGGCTGTATCTCCATTATTGCTACAAGCTCGGTATCCTGCCAAAAAAGAAACAACCGAATTATGCAAGGCTTCATTATCTGTTAAAGGACGACCTTATGAAGATGGAAGCCATCACACAGGAAACAAGGCTGCTCTGTCGCAATCACATTGATACGGCACAGCAGCTTTGTGTTTATAAAGGCACTCTGCAATCCGAAATGACGGAGCTGACCGAACAGCGTAAGGGACTTTATTCCCAGAGCCGCAAGGCAAGCGGCGAAGAAAAAGAAGCGGTCAAGGCTCGGCTTACGGAGATTTCAGAGCGAATGAGATTTTTGCGGAAGGAGGTCAGATTGTGCGAGGGCATCGAAGCCCGAAGCGATGCTCTCAAAGAAAAACTTGCAGTCATACGGGCAGAGAAACAAGAACAGCAAAGAAAGGAGCTGATGAAGAATGAACACAGGCGGCGAAGCGGCAGAACAAATCGTCCGAATGAGCTTGGAGGGCTTTGAGGTAGCTGCCAAAGTCACGGGTGCAGGTGCGAAGAATATCGCAATCCTTTTGTACTCTATCCTAAAGGAAGAAAAGAAAACCAAAGGAAAGGCAAGGCTTACCCATATGCTCCGTTCTGGCAAGGAGCTGAAAGTCTTTACCGTGAAAAACGGCGACCTTAAAAAATTCACACAGGAAGCCAAGCGGTACGGTGTTCTTTACTGCGTGTTAGCAGACCGCAAAAACCAAGACCCCAATGCAGAAGTCGATGTGATTGCACGGGCGGAGGACGCATCCAAAATCAGCCGTATCGTGGAACGCTTCAACCTTGCATCGGTGGATACCGCTTCTATCGTGACCGAAGCGGAAAAATCCAAAGAAGGAAAGACAGGTCAGCCAGAGCCAGAAATCACGACCCCAGAAAAGGCAGAGAAAGACAAGCTGCTTGATGCCCTTATGGGAAAGCCGGTGCAGAAGGAGGAAAATGCCCCAAACCCCTCGGTGGCAAAGACGGAAAAATCCCCTCTGTCCGAGCCTACCTTAAAGCAGCAAAGGAAATCCGCAGAGGGGGCTACTATGGCTAAGGTAGAAAAACCTTCGGTCAGGGAAGAACTGCGGAAAATCAAGGAGAGCCGCAAGGAGCAGGAAGCAGACAAAGGCATTTCTGCCCTGGACAAAAGCGGGGCTTCCGACAGGGCGAAAAGTGCCAATCAAAAGACTACGCACATGCAGCCCCAGAGAAAAAAGAAACACAAAAAATCCAGAGAAACGAGGTAAACAGGTATGAGTATCTATGATGTTTTTAACGGCAGCAACAGACCCTTTAACAAAGAGGAGTGGGCTGCCCAGAAACAGGCTCAGAGGAAAGAAGCCTATGCACTGATTGACAACACCTGCTTAGAGATGATGGCAAGCGGCGATGTGTTCCGACAGTACCTTGATGTGCAGGGGCGTTTAGACCGCTATTCCGTAAACAATGCCATTTTAGTATCGGCACAGATGCCAGAAGCGACACAGCTTAAAGAAAAAGCGGCTTGGAAGCAGAGCCGTGTCTATGTAAACAAAGACGCACAGAAGGTCATTATCCTTGAACCGAGCAAGGAGTACACCCGTGAGGACGGCTCAAAGGCTGTCGGCTACAATGCAAAAGAGGTTTACGATATTTCTGAAACCTCTGCAAAGGACAGACAGCAGCCGCAGGAACAGAAAACAATGCGTGAGCTTGTGTCCGCAATGATTGATGCAAGCCCCGTACCTTTCGTTCCCGTAGCCGACCTTGAAGTGCCTGCCTTTTATGACAGCTCCCAGCAGACCATTTTCATCAGGACAGGGCTTTCCGAGGAACAGCTCTTTGTAAGTATGGCAAAGGAGGTTGCGGCTGCGGTGTTTGATTTCAAGCACAATGAAAGCCGTGATGCTTCCGACTTCAAATCCTTCTGCGTTGCCTATATGGTCAGCACCCGTTACGGCGTGGACACCAGAGGTTTTCAGTTTGGTAATCTCCCGAAAGAATTTGAGGGAATGGATACGCAGGTGTTCAAGGGCGAGCTTGGCTCGATGCGTGATGTTCTGGGTGAAATCCAGAATGATATGTATAAGAGTATGGAAAAGAACAAGCCGCCGAAGTCAAAGGAACAGGAACGCTAATTGGAGGTGCTGCCTATGAAAGAGGAACGCTATCACTTGGCGATGGATAAATACGATAAGAACATTATGCTCAACGCACTCAATACGCTGCGTACCGAGCAGGTACGGGAGGAACGCCCCACCGACCCCGTGGACGATTTGATTATCAAGGTATCCAAAGCCCCGACTAAGAAAGTACGAGTTGTCCCTTGCAGGTGCAATGAGGAACGATGAGAACAAGACGAGCCTAATCCTTGCCGTATGCGGCATTGTTCCTGTTGTGTGGCTTGCCCTGCTGACAGCACCGTTTGTTGGCGGCGGCATTGTGGAGATAATTGGCGGTCTATCCGCAGCAATCAATCAGCCGTTTTCCATAACAGTATGTGAGGACAGTATAAGGACTGTCCTTATTTTTTTGCTTGCTTACGCAATGGGCATCGGCATTTATCTCTCCACACGCAGGAACTACCGCAGGCGTGAGGAACACGGCTCTGCCAAATGGGGCAACGCAGGTACACTCAACAAAAAGTACCAAGACAAAAACCCAAGCCAGAATAAGCTCCTAACCCAGAATGTCCGTATCGGGCTTGATGGGAAAAAGCACCGCCGAAACTTAAACATCTTAGTCTGCGGCGGTTCTGGTGCAGGTAAGACAAGATTTTTCTGTAAGCCCAACGCCATGCAGTGCAATACCTCAATGGTCATCTTAGACCCAAAGGGCGAAATTGTGCGGGATGTGGGCGGTCTGCTTGAAAAGAAAGGCTACGAGGTGCGTGTGCTTGACCTTATCAATATGCACAAGAGCCATTGCTACAACCCTTTTGTGTATTTGAGGAACGACAACGATGTGCAGCGTTTGGTAACGAATTTATTTAAGGCGACCACTCCCAAAGGCAGCCAATCCCAAGACCCATTCTGGGATACGGCGGCGAGTATGTTGCTTCTGGCTTTGGTGTTTTATCTCAAATACGAAGCACCGCCCGATGAACAGAATTTCCCTATGGTTATGGAGCTGCTTCGTGCAGGCGAAGTCCGTGAGGACGATGACAGCTATGTGAGCCCCCTTGACGAGCTTTTTGACCGTCTGGAAATGGAAAACCCAGAGCATATCGCCCTAAAGTATTACAGGGATTATCACTCTGGCTCTGCCAAGACCCTAAAGAGCATCCAGATAACCCTTGCCGCAAGGCTTGAAAAATTCAATCTGGAGAGCCTTGCAGGGCTTACCGCCACCGATGAGCTTGACCTGCCAAGTCTGGGTGAGAAGAAAGTCGCCCTGTTCGCTCTGATACCCGACAATGACACGAGCTTCAATTTCCTTGTGTCCATTTTATACACGCAGTTATTTCAGCAGCTTTTCTATCTGGCAGACCATAAGTACGGCGGCAGCCTGCCCATGCATTGCCACTTTATTATGGACGAATTTGCGAACGTTTCCCTGCCAGATGACTTTGACAAGATACTTTCCGTGATGCGTTCCAGAGGGGTATCGGTTTCAATTATCCTGCAAAATCTGGCACAGCTTAAAGCACTCTTTGAAAAGCAATGGGAAAGTATTGTGGGCAACTGCGATGAATTTCTGTATCTGGGCGGCAACGAGCAAAGCACCCATAAGTTTGTGTCGGAGCTACTTGGCAAGGAAACCATTGATACCAACACCTATGGGAAAAGCTCTGGGCGGAGTGGGAACTATTCCACCAACTATCAAATATCGGGGCGTGAGCTTTTAACGCCAGATGAGGTGCGTATGCTTGATAACCGCTACGCACTTCTTTTTGTGCGTGGGGAACGCCCCGTAATGGATTTTAAGTATGACATCTTAAAGCACCCGAATGTGAAACTGACAACCGATGGAGGAAAACCGCCGTATCTTCACGGCGAGCCGACACAGGCTGTCGCAACCCTTGTTTTTGACAACGCTATGATGAGTAACGCCGTGAGCGTGAAAGCGGTCAGCACTTCCTATGAGCTTCTGTCCGATGAGGACTTGGAAGAAATATTCAATTTATAAGGAGGATTTACCCTATGAAATTTTTTAAGAAGAATGAGAAGAAAGAAACCAACAGACTGCCGATGGAGGGAAAGGTCAGAAAGGCTTTTCGTTTCTACTGCCTTACGGTTATGGCAATGACCTTTGTGCTTGGCACTTCCGTAACCGCCTTTGCAGCAAGCGACCCTATTCAGGTAGTCAACAACCTGTCTGACTTTATCTTCGGTCTGGTAAGGGCTGTCGGTATGATTATGCTGGGCTTCGGTATCGTGCAGATTGGTCTGTCCCTCAAATCCCATGACCCGTCCCAGAGAGCGAATGGATTTTTGACCCTTGCAGGCGGTGTTGTCATTACCTTTGCAAAAGAAATCCTTACTCTTATCACAGGCTAAGAAACCGTTGAAGAACTGACACAGGACTAAGGGAATGGGAGCAGATCTGCGTTGCAGGTTACTCCCGTTCCCTAATTTAACAAGGAGGTGGTAGTGTTATCGAAAGCAAAAAGAAATACGGTGTTATCTATGCTGACCCGCCGTGGAGGTATAACCAGAAAAATCTCTCTGGGGCAGCGGAACGTCATTACAGAACAATGAGTGTTGAAGAAATATGCAGACTCAATGTTGCAGAGGTAGCGGCTGATGACTGCGTACTGTTTATGTGGGCGACTTTTCCACAATTACAGGAAGCGTTGCAGGTCATAAAGGCGTGGGGATTTCAATACAAGACAGTTGCTTTTGTCTGGTTGAAGCAGAACAAAAAAGGAAAGGGCTGGTTTTTCGGTCTTGGATTTTGGACAAGAGGAAATGCAGAAATTTGTCTGCTTGCCACAAAAGGCAAACCGCACAGAAAGTCAAACCGTGTGCATCAGTTTATTATCAGCCCGTTACAGAAGCACAGCCAGAAGCCTAATGAAGCAAGAGAAAAGATTGTTGAGCTTATGGGAAATATATCACGCTTGGAATTGTTTGCCCGTGAGAAAGCAGATGGCTGGGATACTTGGGGAAACGAAGTTATGTGTGATGTTGATATAGACGAAACAACAGACATTACGGGAGGTGGTTTATGTGTCTGATAACTGGGTTGTGCAGAACTTGGAGAACGCTCTGAACACTTGGAATGAAAAGTTAGCCGAGATATGGCAGCTCATTACCCAGTCTCCAGAGAATTTCAAGGGCGGCACGATATGGAATGTCATCGTGAATATTCACGGTGCGGTGCAGGCTATCGGGCTTGCCCTGCTCGTATTGTTCTTTGTGGTAGGCGTGATGCGTACCTGCGGCAACTTTGCCGAGGTCAAACGACCAGAGCAAGCATTAAAGCTGTTTATCCGTTTTGCCCTTGCTAAAGGTGCGGTCACTTACGGATTGGAGCTGATGATGGCACTGTTTCAGATAGTGCAGGGTATGATTTCAACGATAATGAATGCCGCAGGCTTCGGCTCGGCATCGCAGACCGTATTGCCGCAGGAAATCGTGACAGCAGTTGAAGATTGCGGCTTTTTCGAGAGTATCCCGCTATGGGCGGTCACGCTGATAGGCGGTCTGTTTATCACGGTGCTGTCATTCATTATGATTATGTCGGTGTACGGCAGGTTTTTCAAGCTCTATATCTATACTGCCATAGCACCCGTGCCTCTTTCTGCTTTTGCAGGAGAGCCGAGCCAGAATGTAGGTAAGAGCTTTATAAAATCTTACGCTGCCGTATGCCTTGAGGGAGCGGTCATCGTGCTTGCATGTATCATCTTCTCCCTGTTCGCAGCATCGCCGCCCGTGGTCAATCCCGATGCGGCGGCGGTATCTATGGTATGGAGCTATGTCGGGGAGCTTGTATTTAA